>Ga0193954_1000254_pt1 | contig 32519 bp, 40 predicted proteins | sample BB_5_MG_FD_140340 | JGI IMG/M metagenome (GOLD analysis project Ga0193954, IMG submission 140340) | Microbial mat bacterial communities from the Broadkill River, Lewes, Delaware, United States - BB_5_MG | ecosystem: Environmental > Aquatic > Freshwater > River > Microbial mats | place: USA...
GCAGTTGAAACACCTAAAGCATCTGCCACACCAAACTGATATTGAGATAACATCATATTTGAGACAGTATTACTTCCTGCAATAAACGCACCTAAAGCTCCAACCATTGGGGCAAATAATGGATATATATCACCTACAGATGAAGCTACAAAGTTTGCCATGGCTACAGGCATAGAATCAAATCCTGATTCATTAACTCCTGAGTTAATTAAAATTCTAACTAATGGAATTGTAAAAATAAGTACAAAACCAGCACCTAACATAACCTTTGAAGATTCACCAATAGCTGCGCCTATTTCTTTTACTTTCATACCATGTAAAAAATAAGTGATTAAAACAACAAATACTAAAATTCCACCTGGAAGATATAAAGGTGTAATAGAATAACCTAATCCCTCACCTAAAATATCTTTAAAAGGAATTACCCATGATTTAACAAAAGCTTTTGCTTCATCTGATACTCTAGTTAGCACTAAAATAGCAGCAACTAATACATAAGGAATCCATGCTTTTGTTAAGCTCATTGGAATTTTTGCACTCATATCATCTAATTTAACTTCAAACTTTGAAACCCATGATACGGGCCATTTTTCTTTTGGAGCAAAATCCCAACTGTTTTTTGGAATTAAAAAACCTTTTTTAGCTGCAAATGTAACAATTGGAAGACCTACAAGAGCACCTATTAATGATGGGAATTCAGCACCTAAATAAACACCAGTTATTGCATAAGGAATTGTAAAAGCAATACCTGCAAAAATAGCAAATGGTATTATTGATAAACCTTCACTCCATGATTTGTTTTCTCCAAAGAATCTTGTTAACATTACAACCACAAACAAAGGAATAAAAGTTCCAACAAGCGCATGAGTGATTGCAACTTGTGATGTTATAACTTGTAAGTACACATCCCATGAAGAACCCATAGTTTGTAAAGTCTGCCCAATACCTTCTGAATCTAAACCTTTGTTGATACCTATTAAAATAGGAGTACCAACTGCACCAAAAGAAACAGGTGTAGATTGAATCATCATACCAACCATAACAGCTGCCATTGCTGGAAAACCAATAGCAACTAATAAAGGAGCTGCAATAGCAGCTGGTGTTCCAAATCCTGAAGCACCTTCAATAAATGAACCAAATAACCAAGCAATAATAATTACTTGAACCCTTCTATCAGCACTTACATTGTTAAAGCCTTGTCTAATTACTGCAATTGCACCTGAATGTTTTAATGTATTTAAAAGTAAAATTGCTCCAAATATAATCCATAAAACTGCAACTGTAATAAGTAGACCTTGTATTGTTGAAGCAAGCACTCTATTAAAAGAAACTTCCCAAATAATAAATGCAACTGCAACTGTTGCAATATAAACTAAAGGCATCGCTTTTTTAGCAGAAACTCTAAGACCTACTAATAATATACCTGCTAATATGATTGGTAATGAAGCAAAAAAAGCTTGTAAACCTATATCCATTAGATTCTCCTTGATTTAATTTCAAAAGAAGAATAATCCTTAGATATGATATTTTTATGATAAAAAATAAAATAGCAATAAAATAGCATTTATTTCTATTTTAAATGTCTACTTTTGTAACAAAGCTACATTTATATTTTAAGATTATAATAAGTTTATATGTTTAATTTGATTCTAGAGTAAACAATACTATAATACTGCCTATTATAAAAAGGATTTATATTTTATGCCAAATAATACAATTATATATATTTTTAATAGAATAGTTAGACTAGCAATTTTATTTTTTATTCTTTACTTGATTTTTACAAATTTTGGAACTTTTTTAATGATTATAGGTATTTTTATAATACTTGGATTTATATTTGTTTATAATCTAAAAAAGAAAATGAAATCAAGTGGTTTTAACTTTCAATTTAAACAAGGTGCAAACTTTAACCCAAATGATTTTGCTAATTTCAATAGTTCAAACTTTAATAACTCAAATTTCAATGGCTTTAATAATGCTCCAAGATTTGATGAAGTTCAAAAAGCTAAAGACTTCTTTGGTTTTACAGGAAGTCCTACAAAAGAAGAGATTAAAAAAAGATACAAAGAATTAGCTAGAAAATATCACCCTGATATAAATGACCACGATGACACTTTAATGAAAGATTTAAATCATTATAAAGACGTCTTAATGAGTACTGTTGAATAAATAAAATGTTTATTCAACAGCTTAGAAAATTCTTTTTAATAGTTGTTATTATTGCTACTATTTTACTTACATACCTTTGGTATGATGACTACACATTTGCTTTAAACCCTTTATCAAAAGACATACAAAAAAAGATATATAAAAAGCATCAAGAACTACAATATTTAACATATAAATATTTTAAAATAAAAAGAGTTTTTCCTATTATAGTTACAGATGAACTTGACGCAAGTAAGTTTGGAATGGCTGTATATTCACAAAATAGACAAATAAATATCTATTTAAATAAAAATAGATTTAAAGAAAATGAAAACTATATGATAGATGATGTTATACCACATGAATATGCACATGCCATTATGTTTGCTTTAGGTAACTTTTCAAATGAAAATAATGGCCATCCAAAAATGTGGCAAGATATTTGCAAAAAACTAAATGGCTTAAGATGTGATAGATTTGTAAATCACAAAGATATACTAATTGAAAAAACAAATATCTTTAAATAGATTTAGCTTTATTAATCTGAAATAATTCCTTCTATTATAGAAACTAATTCTTCACATTTTTGTTCATTTAAAGCAGCAGGATGAGGATTAGAAAAAGATGCAATATCATTATCATAATATTTTCCAGAAGCATCTTTAAATTCATCACTTAATGATGCACGAACTAGAATATCAGAACCAATACTTAAATCACTTCCAGCAATTCCATAAGCTTCTTTTACCATTTTACTAGCTAGTAATGATTTTGGATTTACACTTACAACTAAAGGGCCATTATTTTCAAACACTTTTGCCATATGAGAAGTCCACATTGTAATTGCCAATTTACTTTGAGCATAAGCTTCAACATCACCTAAATTAACTTTTCCTCTTAATGCATCTAAAGCTACCTCAGCTTGCGCTGCTGAAGATAGATTAACTACTCGTGAATTACAACCTAATATTGAACGTAGTTTTTTCATTAGTAGATAAGGAGCAAGAGTATTAACAGAAAATCTAATATCAAAACCATCAACTGTTCTAGTATCATTTGTTTTAAATATACCAGCATTATTAATTAGAACATCAAGATTAGTGTATTTTGATAAAATATCATTAGCTAATATTTCTACATTTTTTAAAACTGATAAATCACCTAATACACTATGAATTGTTCCCCTAGTTTTGAAAGCTTCTAATTGCACTTTTACTTTTTCTAACTTATCAAGATTTCTACCATGGATAATTACATTGTGACCAAGTTCGACTAAACTCTTAGCTGTTAAATATCCAATACCATCTGTTGATCCTGTAATTAAAATAGTTTTTTGCATAATTTTTCCTTATGAGAATTCTGGCAATATTTCAGCAGCAATGATTTTTAATGTTTTTTCAATATCAGCTTGATTAAAACGTAAATTTAAAGCAACATGATTAATACCAATTGCTTCTAAAGATTTTAAATGTTCAATTAAATGTTTAACATTAAGTCTATATCCTAAATGAATCGGCTGGGGACTAAAATCTAAACCTTCTACTAAATCAATATATAAAGATTGAGAGATTGGTCTATTTTGAGTATTGTTTTCTTTTGCATTATCTCTAATTCGATTTACTATTATTTTTTGAGTAGAAACAGGTCTTGGATAAGTTATCCAACCATCACCATTTGAAGCTAACCACGAAGGATTTTGCTGTGATGCACCTGTAATTAACATTGGTACTTTTTGATTAGTAGGTTTTGGAAGCATATCCAAATCAGCATTTGGACTTCCGAATTCATTATCAAACATTGGGAAATCTTCCCAAATTTGATTTATATAGTTAAAACTTTCTCTAAAGTTATTACCTCTGTTGTCATAGTCAATATTCATAGCAGGATATTCTTTAGCTCTATCTCCTGAAGCAACCCCTAAAATAAGTCGTCCATTTGATAAAGCATCAATACTAGCTGCTGCTTTTGCAACATTTGCTGGATGTTTAAGTGGTAAAATCAAACTCCCAACTCCTAGTGCTATTTTTGAAGTTTTAGCACTTAAGTATCCTAAATATGAAAAAGGGTCATACATTTGCCCTACATCACCAAAAGAAGGATCATTAAAAGGAATATCTCTTAACCAAATGGCTTTAAAGTTTAATTCTTCAGCTAAAAGAATCTTTTCCATTTGATTTTTCATAGTTGGAATTGGTGTTCTTGGGTAATTCTCTAAAGGAATTACAAGTCCAATACTTAGCTTGTTATTACGAAAAACTGAATTAAATCCATTGTTGATAGATTTAAAACTCTCTTTGTCTATAGTTTCCATATTGGACTCCTTTAATATAGTATTTAACTTTTAATTATACCATTGAGTTACAGTTTGCACATCTTGTCTTGTTTTTTCATGTTTAGGAGCTTCTTTTCTATATCCAAATGGAACCATAACAGATGCTTTAAATTCTTCTGTATCAATACCTAATTCTTCTTTTAAAAACTTATTTGTTAAATCCATATCAAACCCTTCAGTTGGACAAGAATCTATTCCCATATAAGCTGCACCTGTCATCATATTTGCTAAGGCAATATAAGTCTGTTTAGAAGCCCAATCGAAAACATATCTGTCATTTTCTAAAAGATCAAAGTCTTCTTTTTGAAATTTTGAATAAAATCCTGTATACATTTCTTGTACATCTTGAGGTAATTTTTTAACATCTGCCATCATATGTTTAATATAAGAACTATCATATTTCATTCCATTAACAGTTCTTGAAAGAATAATTACAAAATGACTTGCAGTTGGTAATGTACCTTGTGCTCCCCATGAAAACTCTTTTAACTTTGCTCTTAGTTCTTCATTTTGAACAACAACAAATTTCCATGGTTCAAAACCAAAAGAACTTGGACTTAAAACACCATATTCTAAAATTTGATTGAAATCTTCATCACTAATCTTTTTTGTTGAATCAAACTCTTTTGTTGCATGCCTAAACTTCATTGCATCTAAAAACTTATTTTCCATTTCTATCTCCATTTTGTAAACTAATTATCTTTACAGTAATTTTTGTAAGTAATGAAAGTTTACAACTATGGAACTTAAATTATCCTTATGATAATAAATGTAAGTAAGCTTATTTTATGTTGCACTTTTGTATAATATTATTATAAAGGATTTTTAATGTATAAAGTTAATGATAAAGAGTATAACTGTTCTGTAGCTCTTACATCAGATATTTTTAATGATAAATGGAAACTTTCAATTATTTGGCACTTATTAAGTGAAGAAAAAAGATTTAAAGATTTACATGAAATTATGTCAGATATAACACAAAAAACTCTTACGGTTAAATTAAAAGAGTTAGAAGCAAAAAATATTATTCATAGAGAAGTTTATCCTCAAGTTCCACCTAAAGTTGTCTATTCTCTTACACCAGCTGGAGCAAGACTAAAAGGTGTGTTCAAAGAGATGTATAACTGGGGTATTTCTTATGCTGCTGAGCATGGAGAAGTAAGCAAAGAGAAAGAAGATGTTTGTTGTGAAGCTTATATTGCTAATAAAATTGGACTTACAAATCCACAATAGCTTCACATTTTAGCTATAATATTGCTTTTTTAAAGGATATGAATGAAATTTTTATTAACATTATTACTACTTACAAACTTTGCTTTTGCTAGTTATACTATAAAATACCAAGGATTAACTCTTGGAAATATTGATAACTTTGACACTATAAAAGATAATTATTTAGAAGCAAATGTAACAAATAAAATTGCACGATTTTTACTAGGAAAAGATAAATTTGTTTTTTATAATGAAGATTATAAAGGAAAAAAAGATGATAGCAATACAAAATATAAAAAAGATAAATATGCAATTGTTTATATACTTAAAAAAGCTTTTTCAAATAATACTGAAAATGAAAGAATTGAAGTAAAAAAAGATAAGTTTATCGATGTTAAATTTGATAAAAACTTTAAGTTTATTTACAATTCTAAAAATAGAATAAAAAGTAAAGGTTATTTTGAAATGAAAGATGGAAAACTAGAGACTTTAATAGAAGATATTAACTCAATTAAAATAGTAAAGAATAAATAAATTTAGAAAAAAACTCAAAATACTCTTGACAAAAGTCAAAAAAAATACTAAAATTCCAGCCTATTAATCGTCGGAGTGTAGCGCAGCCTGGTAGCGCACCTGGTTTGGGACCAGGGGGTCGAAGGTTCGAGTCCTTTCACTCCGACCATTTCTTTTAAACTAAATTTTGATTTACTTAATATTTTTAACTATAAACAATCTATCAAACTATTATATAAGCTATACAAACTTACATTAATTTAGGCTAAAATACAAATAAAAAAGGAATATGTTATGATTCAAAGAATTATTTTAATATTTATTCTTTCACTTTCAATTTTAATAGCAAAGGAAAATAAAATGTCAATTTATGATTTTAATGTAAAAGATATCAAAGACAATGATATTTCAATGTCAAAATACAAAAACAAAGTTTTACTAATTGTAAATGTTGCAAGTAAGTGTGGCTTTACTGGTCAATATGAAGGTTTAGAAAACTTATACCAAAAATATAAAGATGAAGACTTTATGATTTTAGGTTTTCCTTCAAATCAATTTTCAAATCAAGAACCAGGATCAAATAAAGAGATTTTGGAGTTTTGTACTTTAACTTATGGAGTAGATTTTGATATGTTTGCAAAAATTAATGTAAACGGAGAAAATGAAATTCCATTATATACATACTTAAAAAAAGAAGCCTCAGGAATTTTAGGAACTGAGAGTATCAAATGGAACTTTACAAAATTTTTAGTTGATAAAAATGGAAAAGTTGTTGATAGATTTGGTTCTACAACAAAACCTAAGGATATAGAAGAGGATATCAAAAAGCTTTTAAATAAATAGCTTAAACTATTATATGAATATAAACAAAATAAAAAAATATAATTTATTTAAAAACAGTAAAATACTAAAATTAGAAAAACTTGAAAATCAAGGAGTTTGTAATATTTTATATAAAATACAAACTCCTAAAAAACAATATATACTTAGAGCCTTTAAATATGCACATACAAATAAACAATCAAGAAAAAATGAAATCAAAATACAGAAAAAAGCTTTTAAAAAGAAAATAGCAGCAAAAGTTTATATTTACGATAAAAAAAATTCTTTAATGATTTGTGATTTTTTAAAAGGTGCACATAAAAATAAACTAGAGAAAAAAGATATAAAAAAATTAGTAAAAAGTCTTAGAAAACTTCATAATATAAAAATAAAAGATAAAGCATATAAAATTAAAGATGATTTTAAAAACTATAAAAAAATCTTAAAAGATAAAAAATCAAAACAGATAATTAGAACTTCTTTAAAAAAATTAAAAAAAATTAAAAAATATAAGTTTGAAAAAGTTCTATGTCATCATGATTTAAATCAAAATAATATCTTATTTAATAAAAGAAAAGTCATGTTTATTGACTGGGAGTTTTCATGTGTAAATGATAGTTTTTTTGATCTTGCTAATATTTGCTTTGAATTTAAATTAAACAAAAAAGAAGAAAAGAAACTTTTAAAAGAGTATTTAAAAAAAGTCAAAACTTCAGATATTAAAAAACTTGCTTTATATAAGATAATATATGAGAATCTTTGGATTTTATGGTTTAAAGCTTTAGAACAAAGATAGTTGCCCTACTTCAACTTTTTCTTCTTTCTTATTTATAACTTTGCTAATACAAACTATATCATTAAATAATACTTTATTTACTTCTCTTGTAACTTCATAAATATCAATCTTGTCATTTGGATATATTTTAAATAAACTATTAACTTCTTTCAAATCCTCGTCTTTTAGCCAAGTTGTAAAATCTTTTTTTTCTAAAATAACTGGCATACGGTGATGAATCTTTGCTAATTTATCATTTGCATCACAAGTTATAAGTGCAACTGTAACTATTTTCATATTTAAATCTACATCAAAATACTCATCCCAAATACCAGCAAGTGCTAAATAGTCATTTTTTAAATCACTTACAAGATAAGGAGTTTTTTCTTTATCCTCTTTTTTCCATTCATAAAAGCCATTTATAGGAATTATGCAACGTCTATATTTAAAAGAGTCTCTAAAAGTTTTTTTCTCATAAATACTTTCACTTCGAGCATTCATATTCATTGAAACCTTTGAACTAGCCCAAGAAGGCAAATATCCAAAGTGAGTATACAAATAGTTACCATTGTTTAAAAGTGTAGGTATTGGAGTTGTAGGAGGAATATTGTATCTAGGATTTAATTCTCCAATCATATCATTTTGAATTAGAGATAAAGCATCTTTTTTAAATGCTTTGTCATCATATATACTTAATCGTCCAGGCATTTATTAAAACCCATAAATTAAAAAATCTATTGAATTTTTAATTTCTTCACTTTGTTCTTTTATGGAACATATTTTTTCACTTAATAAAGAAAATGGAATCGTAGCCATTTGATCAGTATATAAATATAATATTTCATCATCTATTTTTAGTTCTTTTGTAAGTCCATCAACTTTTGCTAAAGAAAAAACTAAAGGAATCACAACCCTTGTATCTAAAGAAGACAAGAGGTCATTTTGTATATCTAATAAATATGGGACATCTTTATTAGTTCTTTCATTTTCATTTTTATAAACATCAAATTGTGCCACTAAAATATCCTATGTTCTGCTAATATAAGTCCATTATCTCTTACTCTTTTATTATGGTCTGATATTGCTTCTTTATTATCTTCTTGCCACTTTTTTATTTTCACTTCTTTTGAGCTTAATTTCAAATAAGATCTTAGAGCTTCTCTTACAATTTGACTCTTTTTTTTGCCCAATAAAATAGCTGAATTATCTAATTCTTTAAGTAGATTTTCTTCTAAGGTAATTGTCATTTTTCTTGTCATAAAAATCCTTTGCCATATTTTACCATACTTTTAGTAATTAAATATAAATAGTTTTAAATATCTTCAATAACAAAAAGGTTTGTTTTTGGTATTATTCCATTATGCAATTAGAAGAGAAACTAAAACAACTACCAAACGATGCTGGTGTTTATCAATACTTCGATAAAGATGGAAGATTACTATATATTGGAAAAGCAAAGGTATTAAAAAATAGAGTTAAATCTTATTTTAAATTTACTCCAAAACTACTACCCTCTGATAAATTAGGTCCTAGAATCTATAAAATGATTAGTGAAACCACTTGGATAGAATGGATTGTAGTTCCAAATGAGCATGATGCTTTAATCTTAGAAAATTCTCTTATTAAACAATTAAAACCAAAATACAATATTTTACTTCGTGATGATAAAACATATCCATATATTTATATTGATTATACTGAACTTTATCCAAGACTAGAAATTACTAGAAAAGTTTATAAAAGCAAAAATATAAAATACTTTGGTCCCTATTCTACAGGTGCTAGAGATATGCTTGATAGTATTTATGAAATAGTTCCACTTGTTCAAAAAAAATCCTGTATTAAAGGGAAAGAAGCATGTCTCTTTCATCAAATTAAAAGATGTCATGCTCCATGTGAGGGCAAAATTTCAACAGGTGATTATTCAAAGATTGTAGATACTGCTATTGATTATATTTATAATAAATCAAAACTAATTACAAAGCTAAATGAAAAAATGATGGAATACTCTGAAGACTTTAGATTTGAAGAAGCCATGAAGTTAAGAGACAGAATAAAAACAATAGAAAAGTCTCAAATAAAATCAGGAATGGATTTAGCAACAAATGAAAATCTAGATGTATTTGCAATAAAAGCTTCAAATAAAAAAGCTGTAGTTGTAAGAATGTTTATAAGAGATGGAAAACTTACTTCATCTTCATATGATTTTATAAAAATTAATTTCCTTGATGAAGAATTAAATATAGATTTAAATGAAGCATATAAAAGAGCACTTGTAAATTACTATGACAATGAAATACCTGTTTTTCCAAGAGAAATACTAACTGCTATTGAAATAGAGGAAAAAGAAGATATTGAAGAGTTTTTATATAGTAAATTTTCAAAAAAAATCAAACTTATAAATCCAAAAAAAGATAAGAAAAAAGATTTAGTACAAATAGCTTTAAATAATTGTGATGAGCTTCTTAGAATTGATTCATCAAGAAATCAGAGTACTATTTACACAGAACTTCGAAAACTTTTCTCTCTACAAACTATACCATCAAGAATTGAGTCTTACGATAACTCACATATGATGGGACAAGCAACTGTAGGAGCTATGGTTGTTTGGAATGATGAGTTAAATGCCTTTGATAGAAAAGATTTTAGACACTATAATTTAGAAGCAAAAGATGAATATTCACAAATGAGAGAAATGCTAATGCGTAGAGTTGAAAGTTTTGAGAAAAACCCTGCTCCTGATCTATGGGTAATTGATGGAGGCTCAACTTTACTAAAATTAGCCTATGACATTGTAAATTCATGTGGAGTTAATCTAGATGTTATAGCAATTGCTAAAGAAAAAGTAGATGCCAAAGCACATAGAGCTAAGGGAGCTGCTAAAGATATTATTCACTATAAAGATACAAAAGGTGAATATAGAGCTTTAAAGCTTGAAACAAGTGACCAAAGATTACAATTTGTTCAAAGACAAAGAGATGAAGCACATAGATTTGTAATTAATTTTCATAAAAAACAAAAAAGAAAAGAAGATAAACAAGTCTCATTATTACAAATCAAAGGAATCGGAGAAGCAAAGGTAAAAAAACTTCTTTTATATTTTGGAGAGTTTGAAAAAATTAGAAATTCAAGTATTGAAGAGTTAAAAGAAGTTTTAAATGAAAAGGATGCTCTAGTTATTAATGCTTATTTTAAAGAAGAGAACATTTAAAATGGAAAGATATTTGATAACTATAAAAAGTTATTCACATGCTTTTCACATAGTTTTAAATTCTATTCATCATATAAATAATATCTTAAATAAAACAAACTTTTATATTAAGAAAAGTATAAGAAATCATAAATTTTTAACTTCCAATAAAACCTTTAAAACCCCATATATAAGTTCTTTCAATACAATAATCTATAAAAATAATTTCTTTTTATACCTTATTCATATATATAATTTTTCTTGTGATTTATCTAAGCAAACTTCTATTTTATGGGTATTAAAAGAAGATGTGAAAAAACTACGTGAAAAACTATTACAAAGTGTTTTTTCTCTTTATTTTTTAATAAAATATTAAAAAGGGGATATCTAATAATGAAATATAAAATTTCAAAAATTATTCTTATTTCAACTTTTACTATTAATCTAAGCTCTAGTACATTAAGTACTTCCGATATAAGATATGAGTTAGCAAAAGAGTACTCTTCAAAAAAAAGTAAAAAGTATGATATTAAAAAAGCATACAATCTTTTAGTAGATAATGTAAATGAAAATCACTCAAAATCTCAAATTCTAATTGCTAGATTTTTTTTAATAGGCCTTGCTGTTGAAAAAGATTATGAGAAAGCCTTATATTACTTTAAAGAAGCCTCAAAACAAAAAGAGTATACTGCAAACTGTTATATTGCATATATGTATGCTAGTGGTAAAGGAGTATTTCCAAATTTTGGAAGAGCTCACGTTTTTGCAAAGAGTGAATATGAACGTGGAAATAAAGTATGTAAAAAAGTATGGAAAGATTATAATTTAGGTAAATATAAAAAAGATAAAGGTTGGAATATTGGAGATTATAATAAGCCTATAAAATAAGGCTTATTATTTAATTTTTTCTATTTTTGTGTTAACTTACAATTTTCAATAAGAACATTGTCTAAGCCATTAAATACTTCTTTAGTAGCTTCTTCAATACCTACTGATAATTTTGCTAACTCAGTATTATCATCTTTATTTGCATTTGCATTAATATAGTTTTGAACACCTTGGTGAACTTTTTCATGAGCAACTTTTAATTCATTCCATACTGTTCCATTTACAAATACTTTAGAACTACTTTCACATGAATCAATCCATTTTCCTAAGTTACAAGAATGGCAATCTACAACCTTCCAAGATTCAAATGTATCTAGTTTTTTAAAGTTGTTATCTTTAAAATTAATATGGTCATTTTTATATTTTGCAATATCTGCAATAAGTTCTACATCACAAACTTGACTTAAAGTTTTATCTTCAATTTTTGCACTTTTTGTAAGCTCTATTAATCTTCTTGATAAATCCTTTACTTCAAGAGATAAAGTATCAATAGAAGATGCTGTTTGTGCATTGTCTTGTGTAACTTCATCTAAATTATTAATAGCCGAATTAATTTGAATCATCCCAGATTCTTGCTCTTTACTAGAAACAGAAACATCATCTATGATATTTTTTGTTTGAACTATCTTATCACTTAATTCTGTATATCCTTCAATCATCTTAGTAGAAATTTCTTTCCCATGTTTTGATTTAGAACTAGCATCTTCTACTAAAGCTTTTATATCTTTAGCAGCTTCAGCAGATCTTCCTGCAAGGTTGCGTACTTCTGCTGCAACTACTGCAAAACCTTTTCCTGCCTCACCTGCAGTAGCAGCCTCAACAGCTGCGTTAAGTGATAAAATATTTGTTTGAAATGCAATTTGGTCAATTACTTCAATTGCATCATTAATAGCTGTTACTTTGTCATTAATCTCATCCATTGATGAAGAAGTTAATGAAGCTAACTCTTTTCCCGTAGTAGAAGAGCTATTTAACTCATCTGATAAAGAAGCCATTTGAATAATATTTTCATTATTAGACTGAATAGTTGAAGTAATCTCTTCTATTGAAGCTGCTGTCTCTTCTAATGAAGCTGCTTGATTTGTTGATGAAGTAGATAGTTTTTGTGCTCCATTTGATAAAATATTAGTTGAGTTTGATAACTCTTCCCCTGAGTTCATTATCATTGCAATTAATTGAGAAGTATTAGACCCTAAAAGAATAGCTGAAGTAACTAAAGATCCCATATCTCCACCCATCTGATTTAAGTCTTTTTCAGCAATACTATACTCATAATTTCCACTTGCATATGCATCAAGAAGTTTATTAATATGATCGAATTTAATTTTAGTATCTATTAACATTTCATTGATATTTGTTCGTAAAGATTCAACTTCGTTTGTTGCACCATGTGATTTTATAGTATAACAGAAGAAACCATTTTTAACTTTTTTCATAACATCATCAATCTCTGAAACAACCGCTCTATCTTGTTCTATTACTTCAGAAGATTTTTTAATTTGCTTATTTATTTCATCTGACATTTGTCCAAACTCATCATTACTTTTAATTTCCATAGAAGTAAAAGTCTCTTTTTCTCTTAATGTATATTTAAAGAAATCAGATAAACCTGTTTTAAATATTTCTAATGAACTAAGAATATTTTTTGTGATATAACCTGCTAGTAAAAATACAATTAATAAAGCTAAGATAGTAAAAATAAATGTAGTTATAAAAGTTGAGTAAAGAGAATTCTTTAACTTCATTACATTTTCTAGCATTTCAGAAGATAAATAGTCATCAACCTTTTTTAATAAGTTAATTTTTTTACTAATCTCTTGAAACCAATATGATGGCTCATCACTAAATAAATTTATACTTAATCTATATAATGCAACCATTGCAGGATTATCACTAACTCTTACAATCTTATCTAGCTTATTAATATCAATATCACTTGCAGATGCTTGAGCAATTTTTTCTAAGCCATTATGATATTTAGAAAAAGTGTTTTCAACAATAGTAAGAAGTTCTAACTCTTTTGCTTTAAGATTTGGGAACTCTTTATATTTATTTATTAACTTTATTAATTCATCATATTGAACTTCTACATTATTTCTATATTTTTCTTCACCTCTAATAATAAAATTCTTAAAATTATGAATAATACCACCATAACCAATATACTCTCCAATTGAAGCTATTAGTTTGTGTTTATCAACTGATGAAAGCAGAGTTTTTCTAATTCTATTAACTTCATCAACTGCTTTACCTTTTAAAGTATTATTAAAAAACTCTATAGAATCATTTGTAGCATAGTGTTTAAAAGTATCAATATATGAGTTTTGTTCAGATACAAGTTTATTTAGTTTTTCTCTCATTCCAGGAGCAAATGAGTCTCTACTTAAAGTATTAGTTCCTACAGCACGTTCAATTCCAGCTCTTTCTTTTGATAATAAGAAACTTCCAAAAGCATTTAATTGTTGAGATAATCCTGCATCATCAGTAAGTTTTGAAAGAATAATAACAGAATTTAAAAGTAAAGAGTTTGTCTTTGTATAATAAGAAATTGCTTCGCCTACTTTTATTGATTGGCTATCAACTTTTGTCCTGATTTTACTTACATTCTTTATTCTTTCAATAGAAGTACTAACTTCTTTACTAAGTAATTTAGAACTATAGGAATTCATCATATTTTTTTCAGCATCTAAAAATAAATTGAATTTTTCATTTGTAAGTTTTCTTTGTTCAATTAGTTCTTTACCGAATATTTCACCTTCACTTCCAATAAAACCAGCCGTCATGCCTCTTTCTTTTTGCGTTTCATGCAAAAGTGCAGATATTGACTTAGCAAAATGTATACCTACTTCTATTTTTTCTACTTTTTTTATCTCTTTATATATTGAAATATTTTGTGTTATAGAGAAAAATAGTAAGCCTAATAAGGGTAAAGAAATAAGTAGTAATAACTTTTTCTTAATAGCTAAATTATTTATAAAATTCATGATTATCCTTCTTTAAAAGAAATTATTAAATATTATATTAAAAAATAATATTTTTAAGGTAAAACGAGTAAAAAAGCTTATGTAGAAAGACTTATATCTTTTAATACATATTCTATTTTGTTATTTTCTAGGTATTTTGTAAATAGTTCAAAGTTTGAAGAAACCTCATCTTTATTGAATCCTGCGATTGAAATAACAACTTTCCGCTTATTATTTATAATCTTAGGTAAAGATGATAAATCTACCTCTTTTGATACTTCTAACATGACATCGATTAAATCATTTTCACCACAAGAAGCAGTTAAAGATAATCTATATTTAGTTTTTGATATTGGAAAATATTTTTCTAAAGCTTCTAGTACCATAGCTTGACTCATTGAAGGAAAACCGGGAGTGAAGAAAAATCTATCTTCTAAATAAAATCCAGGTACATTATTAACCACATTTTTAAGTAGTTTAGCATTTATTGGAAGATAAGCCATATTTATTCTATGAGGATAAGCTTCATCATTAAACTGTTTCAAAATAAGGTGCATAGCCTCTTCGTGAAATTCCATCTTATAATCTGTAAAAGATTTTGCAGCAATTACTCTTGTATAATCATCAGGAGTAGAACCAATTCCACCAAAGCAAAACATTACAGAATTTTCATCAGCTTTAATAAGATTAAAAATACTATGCATTAAGTCGATATCGTCTTCAATTACAAAAGAGGCCTTATGTTCCCAACCTCTTTTTAAAAGTTCTTTATTTAAAAAAGGAAAGTGAGCATCCAAACGACGTCCATTTAGAAGTTCTGTACCAATAATAACACTATAAAAATTAACTTTTTTTTCTATCATTACCTTTCCTAGTTTAAAATTTATAATTATATTTTAGATTGAATAAATGCATCCATTTCATCTACAATTACTTCAATAGTTCTCTCACCATTGAATTTTGTTAATAAATCTTTTGAAGAATAAAATTCTTGTATTGACTCTAATGGATCTGTATATAATTTCATTCTATTATTAAATATCTCAACATTATCATCAGTTCTAGCAACGTCAGCATCAGCAGCACGTCCAAGTACTCTTTGACAAGCTATTTCTTTTGAAACTGCAACTTCAATAACATTTATTAAAGAAACTTCGTCTTCTTTTTCTAGGTATGTATCTAAGGCATTCATTTGCTCATTAGATCTTGGATATCCATCAATAATAACTACATCATTTGGAGCATTTTTAATAGCTGTTACAATTGTCTCAATAGCAATTTCAATTGGAACTAAATTTCCTTTTGAAACAAAAGAATCAATTAAAGCTCCACGTTCACTTCCACTTGCAATTTCTGCTCTAAACATATCACCAGTTGAATAGTGTGTAATATAAGAGTGTTTTTGTGCTATTAATTCGGCATCAGTTGTTTTTCCAGAACCTGGAGCTCCAATTATTAAAAATAGTTTCTTCATTTATTTCCTTTAATGTATTTTATATTTGCTTTTTTATCTAACCTTGCATTCCTGCACTACTCATTCTTTTAGCACGTGCTACATTATGATTAGTTCTTGGAACTACAATTTCTTTTTGTTTTTCTTTTCTTCTTGGGTCTTTCTCAACAAAAATCTTTTTCTTTGTAAAAGGATCCATTTCTGTATAGTACATTACAGCTGAGTAAGTTCCTGGAGTTGGAATAAATACTTGTGCTTGCTCTGGATTCATTTTTAATTCATGTGTTGTAAACTGTTTTAAATCATGCATATGTTTTTCTTCACATCCTGGATGTGCAGCAATTAAATAATATGTTAAAAATTGTTTTTTCCCTGATTTTTTATTTAAATCATCATACATCTTTTTAAAATCAATCAGCGTTTGTTTCCCTGGTTTTCCCATGTGATGTAAAACTTCATCATTTGTATGCTCAGGTGCAACTTTCATTTGTCCAGAAATATGATGGTCAACCATCTCTTTTAAGTAATCATGTCCATGTTTCTTATCAGCTGTGATTAAATCATAACGTACACCTGAAGCTACAAAAGCTTTTTTAATTCCTGGTATTTGTCTTATATCTTTTAGTAATTGTATGTTTCTACTATGATCAACTTTCATAGTCCTACAAAGTCTATGCGCATCTACACATCTTTTATTGTCAACACAAGTTCCAAGCTTTTCTTTTTTCTTACACTCATAACCATACATATTAGCAGTTGGTCCCCCAACATCAGAAATGATTCCTTTAAAATCTTTTAATGTTGTAAAGTGCTTAGCTTCTTTTAAGATATTATCTTCACTTCTAGTACGTATTGTTCTACCTTGGTGAGCAGCAATAGCACAGAAATTACACTCACCCCAGCATCCATGATGTGTCATAATTGAGAATTTGATTGTTTCTAAACACTTAACCTTTCCATCTTTTGCATCATAAGGATGAGCATCTCTTTGGTAAGGGAAAGATGCGATTCTATCCATATCTTCTTCTTCCATATGGTCACTTGGTGGATTTTGTATTAAATATCTTGAATCAACACCTTGACATAATCCTTTTGAATATACCGGGTCATTATTGTCATAAAAAGTTTTGAAAAGATCTATATATTTCTCTTTTTCATCTAAACATTCTTGATGTGTTGGTATTTGAATATACTCTTCAACTGGTTCTTTTGAAATATAACAAAGTCCATTAATAGATCTTGGATCACCACCATCTCTTAGAGTATTTCCTAAATCAATAATAGCTTGCTCACCCATTCCATAAATCATATAATCAGCTTTAGAATCAAATAAAATAGGTTTTCTTAATTTATTAGACCAATAGTCATAATGTGTAAGTCTTCGCAAACTTGCTTCAATTCCACCTAATACAATAGGAACTGTACCTTTAAAGTATCTTCTAATTAAGTTAGTATACACCATAGTTGCCCTATCAGGACGTCTTTCATTTTTTCCACCTGGTGTATAATCATCAGAATTTCTAAACTTTTTAGTTGAAGTATAGTTTGAAACCATTGAATCAATGCTTCCACCACTTACTCCCCAAAAAAGTTTTGGCTCTCCCATTCTTTTAATATCAACATCTGAATTAACATCAGGTTGACCTATAATTCCAACTCTAAGACCTATATCTTCAAGTATTCTTCCTACAACTGCTATTCCCATAAAAGGAGAGTCTATATAAGCATCTCCTGTTATTAAAACAACATCAAGTTCATACCAACCTCTCTCATGCATTTCTTCTAAAGTTGTTGGTAAAAATTTATTTGGTTTATTTATATTGCTCATTGTAATTTCTTTATATTTAGATAGTATTTATTTTTGTATTGTGCCACAATACCATTTAATATTACACAATAAACTTCAAATTACCCTACTTTTTCACTTAAATTATCATCTATTTTTTTTATATCAAGTATCATTGCAACTTTTGAATTTACTCCATCTTTAATATCAACTAAACTTTTAACTAAAGTACCTGAACCTAAAAAATGATTTTCAATATGTTGAATTGAATCTTTTTTAGCAATTGAAATACTTTCAAGTGTTGAAACCAAGATACCAATACAATGTTCAATATTATCTTTATCATATTCAAAAAGTATAATATTATTTAGTTCCTCATCTAAAACTGGTTCATTTACAAAACTTCTAATATCTAAAACTGAAATTAATTTATTTTTATATAAAACCATACCTTTGAAAGGATTATCTTTATTCATATCAATTGATTCTTCTAATTCATCAATAACAAGTGATTCAATAACATTTTTTGCTTCAACTGCTAAAAACTTACTTCCAATATTAAAAGTAGCTAATTCTATGCTTTCTTCATCATAAGAGATTGTAGTATTTTGATTAGTAAATTTATCTTCATTTTTAGAAAGTAATTTACTTGATACATCTATATTTCCAATTTTAATAAATACAAAAGATAAAACATCATTTTTATAATCATCAATTCTACTTTTATACTCTCTATACCCTTGAGAACATCTAACACCAACGGCATAATAACATCCATCAAATTCTATAACTTCGCTATATTTATGTCCATTTTCAATACTAAAGAACTTATCATCAAGGTTTAAAAAACCTCCTACTTTAAAGTTCTCATTAGTAGAAGATATTATTTCTTTTGATCTATTAGCAAAGAAAGCAAAAACACCTTCTATTTTCTTATGATTTTTATCTCTTGGAAGAGTTTCATCTAACATTGAGTAAAATTGAGGCTTAGAATCAAAAACAATTGCAATACCTCCATTTATTTGCTTTTCATTTTTTAAAGACCTAATAGCACTACTATAAATATATGTAGATTCATTATTGTAAAGATTAGAATTTTCAAACTTTGATACACAATATTTAGAAGTATTAGAAAGAGTTAATGTTTGCTCAACCCAATCTTGTGTTAAAACTTTTCCTAATAAATAATCATCTTTAGGGTTTGAAATAGCAATTACTTTACCATTTTTATCAAAAACTAAAAGATTAGTATAAACAGTATATAAATCATTAATATACTTTAAAATTGAAGATATCTTTTGATTTTTATGATGTATTGAATCTAAATCATCAAAGGCTTCTCTAAAATAAGAAGTCAAAGCCCACCATCTACAGTCATTAGCTCTTTCATATAAGTTTCTATCCATTATATCAATAGCTAAAGAAGATAAGAACTCACTGTCTTTTAATATTGAACTTATAATAGTTTGATTTAAATTTGATAAAGAAGAGTTTGCTTTTATTCCTGTAATACCTATTTCATTAAGTAAGGATCTAGAAAATTCTCTATTTGATGAGTTTAATTTACTTTGTGAAATATTTCCATTCCAAATAACACGACTTAAGTTATCTTGAATAGTTTTACTATTTATAAAAACTTCTCTTAAATCTTTTGAAAAATGTTGCTCATTTTGCATCATTGACTCAATAATATTATCTTCAATATCTAAAGAGTTTAAATCATCACTTAAAAAAGCATACTCTAAAGGTATCATAATATGTCCGTACCATCTAAGACCTTTAAATCCTTGATAACCATTTGTTTTACAAGTTTTAGCAATATAATCTCTTCCTGCAAAAGTTACCATTTTATACTCTTCATCTAGAATAATAGGAAGTTTTGAACCTAAAGGAATATACTCTTTATCACTTGAAGCAATTACTATTCCATCTTCATCAAGTATTGTTAGAGCTTCTTTATTTTTAGTTTCAATTAAATTTTCGAAAATTCCTTTCATCTCATCAGTGAATCTAAAACATAAACATAAAACACCTAAGTCTTCTGAATTTCCATCATTTGATTGCGTAACTTTATATGAATAAACTAAACTTTTTTTATATTGTGGAATAAAATTATGGTATTTATATGTTTCGACATATTCATCACTTGTATTTAAAACTTTTTGCATAAAGTTATTATCTATTTTATCTACTTTAATATCATCATTTAAGCTAGCAAGAACTCTTCCATTTTTATTTGCTAATACAATATCAAAATAAACTGAATACTTAGATACATACTCCTTAAATCTATTTTGTATTTGTTTTCTTGCAAAAATACTTTCTTCATCATAATCAGATACATAAGATTTAATAAATGCTCTGATATCATCATCAGTTGCTAAGAAGCCAATATCAGCAGTTCTTTCAAAAAGGTTTCTATTTACAATATCAATAGCTACTTGTGATTTAAATTTCATTTCTTGCGTAACTTTTTTAATAGTCTGTTCACTTAAGTGATTTAATAATGTAGAAGTAAGATTTAAAAAATTATCTTTCGTTTTGCCAATATCAATTTTTATATCACCTAATTGTCCAAGAAGTGCAAATATATCCCATGATGAGCTTAAACGGCCTAGTTCTTCACGGTATTTCTCAACATCTTCTATATGTTTTATTATTGGATAAATCTCTTTTTTTACATTTATCCCTTTATAATTTATAAGTTTTGATGGCATAATTATCTCCTAATATATGTATAAAATTATACATTTAAAAAAAGAAATAATTTTTTATTCTTGTATAAATAATAAACAGTATGATTAAATAATATACTTATTTATTTTTTGATTTAAAATTCTTGAGCGATTTTTGATAGATTAAAGAATAAAAGTTCTTCATAAAGATTATAACTTTTAATTAAAACATTTGAGTTACCTGACAAAGATTTTGCATAAGATATATTTTCTCTATTTTGAGTGAAAACAGCTTTGATTTCATTTTTTTGAATCTCTTTATGTAAAGGTTTAATTTCTGAAGCACTTAAAATTCTTTTCTTTTTTCTATAGACATTAATTTTAAATCTTTTAGCGAAATAATCAAAAGATTCATCAAATACATAAATATTGTAGATTGCACTTTGAGCTAGTTTACTTTTAATTTTTAAAAAAGATTCATCTAGTTCTTGTAAAAACTTTTCATAATTTACTTTATATTTATCTTTATTATAAGAATCAATTTTTACTAAAGCTACATAAATATTTTTTGCTACATCTCTTAATAAAAGTGGGTCAAGCCAAATATATGGATTATCTTTCCCTTCATTTTTTAATTTTTTAATATTCTTTGACATATCTACGCTATTTAACTCATTATTTGCTTTTAAAAATAGTTCTTCATATTTTTTTTCAATATCTAATGAAAAATTAAAATATGCCTTCGTATTTGCAAGCGATAAAGTTTCAGTATGAGTTAATTCAATGAGTTTATTCGAAAAACTATTTGAAATGGTTTTTATTCTAATATGATTTTGACCAATTTTTTTAATTATATGAGCTTCAAAAGGTAAAGTAGTAGTAACTTGATATTTTGAGAAAAGTAGTAGTGGAAATAGTAACAATAAAAGTTTATACATTACTATTTCCTTCTTCTAGATTATGAAAGTTGTTCTGTTTTTCTAATTCTTAAGCTTAAATCTTTTAACTGTTCTGCATCAACTGGTGATGGGGCACCTGTTAATAGACATTGAGCTTTTTGAGTTTTAGGGAATGCAATAACATCTCTAATTGAATCAGTTCCTGCAAGTAACATAATAAGTCTATCAAGACCCATAGCAAATCCACCATGAGATGGAGCACCATATTGAAGTGCGTCAAGTAAGAATCCAAATTTTTCTCTTTGTTCTTCTTCAGAAATCCCCATAAGTTCAAATACTTTTGATTGAATCTCTTCTTTATGAATTCTTATACTTCCTCCACCTAATTCCATACCGTTTAATACGATATCATAAGCAATTGATTCAATAGCCTCTAAATCAGAAGTATCTTCTAAAGATTTAGGCATTGTAAATGGATGATGAAGTGCTTTCATTTTACCATCTTCAACTTCAAACATTGGGAAATCAACAACCCATAAGAACTCGTAAGCATCTTCAGGAATAATATCCATTTGCTCTGCTAAGAAAAGTCTGAATCTTCCCATGTAATCCCATACAGTTTTCTTATCACCTGCTCCAAAGAATACAACATCTCCAACTTCAAGTTCAGTAGTTTTTACGATTTCTTCTAAATCAGCTTCTGAGAAGAATTTAGTTAAAGGACCTTTAAGACCATCTTCTTTCATTTGGAAGTAACCTAAACCTTTAGCTCCAAATTTTCTAACATAATCTTCAAAACCTTTCATTTGTCTTTTAGAGAATAAGTTATCTCCATTTGGACATTTTAAAGCTTTGATTCTATTGTTCTTTTTATCTTTTGCAATATCTGCAAAGATTTCATTTGTAGAGTTAGCAAAAATATCAATAACATCAACTAATGGCATATCAAATCTGATATCAGGTTTATCTGAACCATAAGTTTCCATTGCATCCCAGTATCTCATTCTTGGGAATGTAGATGGAACTGGTTTACCACATTTTGTAAATACGTCTGTAATTACTTTTTCAGCTACTTTGATTACATCTTCTTGATTACAAAAAGACATTTCAACATCTATTTGAGTAAATTCTGGCTGTCTATCTGCTCTTAAATCTTCATCTCTAAAACATTTTGCAATTTGGAAGTATTTGTCAAATCCAGATACCATTAATAATTGTTTAAATAATTGAGGTGATTGTGGAAGGGCATAAAACTCTCCACCATGAACTCTTGATGGTACTAAATAATCTCTTGCACCTTCTGGAGTAGATTTTGTTAAAATTGGAGTTTCAACATCTAAGAAACCTAATTCATCTAAAGTATTTCTAACTTGAATAGCTGCTTTTGATCTTAATTGGAAGATTTCAAATGATTTTTGAGATCTTAATTCTAAGAATCTATTTCTTAATTTAATTTCATCATTAACTTTTTCATCATTTAAATCAAATGGCATTGGCTTAGATTTATTTTCAATAGTTAACTCGTCTAAAACAATTTCAATTTTTCCAGTAACTAAATTAGGATTTTCTAAGCCTTCACCTCTAGCTCTTACAGTTCCTTTTCCTACTAAAACAAATTCATCTCTAACTGTTTCTGAAATAGGAAGAATAGCTGGATCAGCAACTAGCTGAACTAAGCCACCTTTATCTCTTAAATCAATAAATATAATTCCACCGTGATCTCTTCTACTGTTAACCCAACCTGCAACAGTAACTTCTTGTCCGATGCTTTCTTCAGTAACTTCTGTACAATAATGTGTTCTCAATTCAAACTCCATAAATATAAATATCCGCGATTTTATCTAAATCTTACTTAATTTCTAAAAATCCATAAGCTGTTGTTTTTAATAATTTGGGTTCATACATAACTTGATTTTCTTCAATTTGTGTATGAATTAAACCTGACATATTTTGGTCATACATATAATTTACTCCAACCAAAGTTGAATAATCAACCCAATTGTAAATAATATCAGAACCATACGAACTAATAGTATCTCTTAATCCGTCATCAACTACATCTATAGAATTAGCTAAAACGAGATTTGATCTATCTTTTGCTTGTGTTAGTGTTAAAACTTTTGGATTATAATTAATTTGAGTAGAAAGAATTACTTTAGGATATATATTATAAGCTCTTAACTGTGATAGAAGTATTGAAGATTTAACTATAGATGTATTAAAAAATAGTGTTGAATTTTTAATTCTATAATCTTTTACAATACCTTTATAATAGTTTCTTTTCTTTTTTATCTCTTTTTCAACTTTTATATCTAAAAAAGTAGATTCATAAATAGATTTTATTTTATTATTTAAAAAAGATTTTTCATAAAAAATTGTATTATTAGTATTTGAATATTCAAATAGTTTTTTGACTTGATCTTTATATGAAATTCCACCATAAATAAAGTTATTATTATGTGTAAATATATCATCTTTATTTGTCAAAGGTAAATAAACTTTTAAATCGCTTATATCAAGAGCATGAATAAAATCAATTACTCGTGGTGTAAATAATGCTATTATATTTGTAAATCCATCTTCTTTAGCACTTAAAAATGCATTTTGTATACTTTGTTCATCTTCATTTAAAGTATCAAAAATCTTAATCTGGTATTTAATTTTTTTATAATCAAAATATCCTAACACAGTATTAATTGAAGATTTAGCATATTTAGCAACAATATTTGAAGGATAAATAAATGCTATTCTCATTGCCTCATTATTACCATAAAAAGGAATTTCATCTTCAATAATTTGATCATCTAAAATAGGATTAATATCTTCTATAAGAGGTTTAGGTGGTAATTCATCTTTTTTAATTGGTGTTCCAATATTATTTTCATTTGGAAGCTTGATTTTAACTTCTTGTTTACTAGTACATCCAATAAATAGAAAAGTAACTAATAATAAGGATAATAAATATTTCAATTTGATAACTCCAGTATATTTTTTATTCTAAGCATATCATAATATGCATCTTTTTTAGAGGATGGATTTCTAAGCAAATAATTTGCAGAAAATGTTGGTACAAGCTTTATATTTCTATAAATAGACTCTTTCCCTCTAACTTGTGAAAAATTATCTTTCTCATTTATTAAATACGAGTATGTATTCTCACCTAGTGTTACTATCAGCTTTGGTTTAATTAATTCAATTTGCTTTACTAAATACTCACTACATGATTCAACATGAGTTCTATTTAAAGTATTTGAACTTTTGCACTTAACCAAAGTTGTAATATAAACATCTTCTTTTTTTATATTTAATACATTTTCAATCATCTTAGCTAAGAGTTCACCTGATTTACCTGCATAAAAAAAGCCTAAATCATCTTCACTATTTGAAGGTTCATCACTTATAAACATTACATCTGCTTTTACATTTCCCATTCCAAATAAAACATTTTTTCTTGTTTTACTAAGTTCACATAAATAACAATTTTCAACATTTGATTTTAATGCAAAAATATTATCAGGTAGTCTCATGTTTTTTATATCAGGGGGTAATAAGTCTAAGGACTTATGGTAATCATAACCCATTGATTTTAAAAGGTGTAAATTATATAAAAGTTTTTGTTTTACTAATTTTGTCATAATAAATTGTACAAAAATCTTTCTTTTATGATTATTTGTTCCATTTATAAGAACAAAATATTATCAAAATTTGACTTTCGTTCCATTATTTTGTACAATACATTCAAATAAAATCAGGATATGTGATGACGGCACCTAGTTTAAGAAAATTAGAACTTGATTTAAATGTGAATAAAACTACTTTACATAATTGGAAAAAAAATAGACCAAAACTTTATGAATTCATCATTGAGTCATATAAAGATAGAGAAATAATAAAAAAGCATTTAGAGTCAATGATCAAACAAAAAGAATTAATTGAAGAAGAGATTGATATTACAAAAAATAGAATAGTTTAATATATAAAGCTATGGAGCCATAGTTTTAGTATGACTTTTTTAAAGCACGCGAAATATTTGAAATTGCGGCTTCATAGTTTTGTATATTGTGATTTTAATCATTAATTATGATTATTATGAAAGAATATAAATAAGGAAAATAAATTCCTTATTTAAAAAAGATATAAATTATTTATATCTATGAGTGATTCTACCTTTATCTAATGAATAAGGTGTAATCTCAACTTTTACTTTGTCATTTGGTAAAATTTTAATATAATGCATTCTCATTTTTCCTGAGATATGACATAATACCATATGACCATTATCTAATTCTACCTTAAACATTGCATTTGGTAATGCATCAGTTACTTTACCATCAATTACAATTACATCATCTTTTGCCAACTTAATCTCCCTAGTCTACTGTACTTAATATTACTGCTTTACCGTTAATAACGGCAACTGTATGCTCATAATGACTACCTCTTAATCCATCTTCAGAAATAACATCCCATTTATTATCTAAAATAACTGGTTCTCTTTCCTTTTGACAAATCATTGGTTCTAAACAAAAAACCATTCCATTTTTTATTTTAGGACCTGAGTTAGTTTTACCATTACCAATATAGTTTGGAATTTCTGGTTCGTCATGAGGTTTTTTACCTATTCCGTGTCCACAAAATCTTACTAATGGTTGATAACCTCTACTAACAATAAAGTCTTCAATTAATTTAGAAAGTTCTTTAAATCTCATACCTTCATGAATAGAATCAATAGCATGATATAAAGAATCTTTTGCACAAGCAATTAAATCTTCATCTTCTTTTGATATTTTACCAATAGGCATTGTGATTGCAGCATCTCCATACCAACCATCAATTTCAGTTCCAATGTCGATACCTAAGATATCTCCTTCTTTTAGAACTACATCTGATGGAATACCATGAATAATTACTTCGTTTAAAGAAGTACATATAGCATTTGGGAAACCGTATAAACCTTTAAAAGATGGACGAGCGTTTAAATTGTCTAAAAACTCTTCACCCATAGCATCAACTTCTTTCAAAGTCATACCAGCTTTTACGTTTTCTTTTAGATAGTTTAGAGTCTTCGCAACTGCAATATTTGCAGTACGAAGTTTCTCAATTTCATTTAGTTTTCTTAATGGGATAGCCATAATATTTATAGACCTACTGCACTAAGTGTTTCATATTTATTAGAATACTGTTGTGCTTCAATCTTTCTCATAGTATCAATAGCAACTTGTACAACAATTAGTACAGCAACCCCTCCAAAATAAAAAGGTACACCCATAGCTTTAACAATAAGCCATGGAGCAGTTGAAATTAATCCTAGATAAATAGCACCCCAGAATGTTAATCTACTTGCAGTTTCATTTAAAAACTCAGCTGTACTTGCACCTGGTCTAACACCAGGAATAAATCCACCTTGCTTTTTTAAATTATCTGCAATGTCTTTTGCATTGAATGTAATCGATGCATAAAAGAATGCAAAGAAAACAACAAATAAAAACATAAATACATTAAATGTATAAGATGCAGGACTTAAATAATCAGCAATAACTAAAAGATACTCATTTTGAGAACCTTGTAAGATTGTTGCTGGGAACATAAGAATTGCACTTGCGAAAATTGCTGGAATAACACCTGCAAGGTTAACCTTAATAGGAATGTAATTCATAACTCTTTTCTTTTGATTTTGCATCATAACTTTTCTTGAATATGAAACAGGAACTCTTCTTTCACCAAGCTCAACATATATAATTGCACCAACTGTTGCCATAATAATAACAATAATTGCAATTACAGTTAAGAAGTTCATTTGTCCATTGTTTACTAAATCAATAGTTCCACCAATTGCACTAGGGATTGCAGAAACAATACCAGCGAAGATAATTAATGAAATACCATTACCAATACCTTTTTGTGTGATTTGTTCACCAATCCACATAAGAAGCATTGTACCTGTTAACATTGAAATAGATGAAACAGCAATAAATGTATCCATATCTATAGAAATTGCACCCTGACCACTTTGACCTGTTAAAGAATTAAGACCCATTGATACACCAATAGATTGTATTAAAGTAATTACAATAGTTGCGTATCTGATGATTTGCATATATTTTTGCATACCATCTCGTTCTTTTTTCATTTTACCAAGTGCGGGGAAAGTAGCTGCAAGTAATTCCATAATTATTGAAGCTGTAATGTAAGGCATGATTCCAAGTGAAATAATTGATAGTCTTTCAACTGCATTACCACTGAACATATTAACAAGACCTAAGGCATTGTTTGCATTAGAATCAAAAAATTCTTTAACTACGTCTATATTAACCCCAGGAACTGGCACATATGCCAGTAACCTGTAAAGAAATATAAAACCTAATGTAATAAGAATCTTATTTATTAGATCTTTACTCATGGTTATTTACCAGTAGTTGTAACGTTTTCGTCTTTAATCTTTGATGCTAAATCTTTAGCAGTTGATCCAACTAATTTAACTTTCACAACTGATTTAGATAATTTGTATACAGACTTGATTGACTCAACTGTAATTTCTTCTAACGTTGCAATTTGTTTTATTTTATCAACATTGATAGAATAAGGTTTAGCAACTCTTGAAAAGAAACCAATTTTTGGCATTCTTTTTTGGATTGGCATTTGCCCACCCTCAAAGTGTCTTTTAATTTTATATCCAGATCTAGATTTTTGACCTTTTTGACCTCTAGTAGAAGTCTTACCCATTCCTGAACCTTGACCTCTACCAACTCTTTTAGTATTTTTTGTACTACCAGGTGCTGGTTGTAAATTATTTAATGCCATCATCTATCCTTTAATTCTAGCTAATGCTTCAACAGTAGCTTGTACTAAGTTATTAGGATTGTTTGAACCTAAAGATTTTGCAATAATATCTGTAACTCCTGAAAGCTCAAGAACTGGTCTAGCAGCTCCTCCAGCGATCAGTCCTGTACCCTCAGATGCAGGCTTAAGTAAAATTTTACTTGCATTATATTTATGTTCAATATCATGTGCAATAGTTGTACCATGAATATTTACTTTAACTAAAGATTTAAATGCGTCATCTAATGCTTTTTTAATAGCATCAGGAACTTCTTTAGCTTTACCAGTTCCAAAACCAATAGTACCTTTTTTGTCACCAACAACAACTAAAGCAGTAAATCTGAATCTTCTACCACCTTTAACAACTTTAGTTACTCTACCAATTTTAACGATTGCTTCTTCAAAATCTTCTCTATTAACTGCCATCATTAACCCTTATAATTTGATACCGTTATCTCTAAGTGCGTCAGCAAATGCTGCAACAACACCATGATAAAGGTAACCATTTCTATCAAATACTACTGTATCAATTCCAGCAGCTTTTAAAGTTTCAGCAAATGTTGCTGCTACTTTAACTGCGTTTTCTTTATTCACGTTTAAATTCATAGTTTGAGAATTAACTGCTGCTAAAGTTTTACCTTCAACATCATTAATTGCTTGCGCACTAATATACTTATTAGATTTAAAGAAAGTAACTCTTGGTAACTCTGCTGTTCCAAAAATATTTCCTCTAACTCTTTTTTTTCTCTTAATTCTTAATGAATTCTTTTTTGCTAAATCTTTTGCTCTACTCATTGTATCATACCTTACTTAGCTGTTTTTCCGGCTTTTCTAACGATATGCTCGTCAGTATACTTCACACCTTTACCTTTGTATGGTTCTGGTTTTCTGTAGCCTCTAATTATTGCAGCAGCTTGACCAACTTGTTGTTTGTCAGCACCTTTTACGTGAATTAAGTTTTTTTCAACAGTAATTTCTAAACCTTCAGCGATTTCGAAATTAATTGGGTGAGAATAACCTAATTGTAATTCTAAAACTTTACCTTTAACAGCAGCTCTATAACCAACTCCATTGATTTCTAATGATTTTTGAAAACCAGTATTTAATCCATCAATAGCGTTGTTTAATAATGCTCTATATGTTCCCCAGAAAGCTGCAGATTCTTTTTCTTCTCCAACTTTTCCTAAAATAACATTGTTATCAGCAATTTCAACAGAAACTCTTCCGTGTGTTTCAACAGAAGTAGTTTTGTTACCTTTTTTTACATCAATAATAGTACCATTAACTGATACTTCTATTCCAGCAGGAATAGCGATAGGTTTTTTTCCAATTCTAGACATTATACTCTCCTACCAAACTGTACATAATACTTCGCCACCAACTTTAGCTGCATATGCTTCATCATTAGCAATAACACCCTTGTTAGTAGAAACGATAATAGTACCGTACCCGTTTTTAAACGTTTTAATATCAGAAAAGTTTTTATAAACTCTTCTTCCTGGTTTAGAAACTCTAGTAATTTCATTAATTACTGATTTTTCATTGTCATCATACTTCAATTCAACTTGAATTGTTTTCTTATTGTTTTGTCCGTCAATAACTTTGAATCCAGTAATATACTCTTTTTGTTGTAAAACGTTTAAAACGCCTACAACAGTTCTTGAGTGTAATAATGTTGCAACTTCTAATTTTCTTAGTGCTGCATTTCTAATTCTTGTTAAAGCATCTGCGATCATATCATTCATCATAGCTTAAATTCTCCTACCAACTAGCTTTTCTAACGCCAGGTAATAAACCTTCGCTAGCCATTTTTCTTAAACAAATTCTACATAAACCAAAATCTCTGTAAACAGAGTGTGGTCTACCACAAACAGAACATCTTGTATATGCTCTTGAAGAGAACTTAGGAGTTCTCTGTTGTTTTGCAATCATAGATTTCTTTGCCATTACGCTCTTCCTTTAGTAAATGGAATTCCTACTAACTCTAATAATCTAAATGCTTCCGCATCATTAGTAGCAGTTGTAGAAACTGAAATATTCATACCGTGAGTTGTGATGATGTTATCATATACAACTTCTGGGAACATTAATTGTTCGTCTAAACCAAAGTTAAAGTTTCCTCTACCGTCAAAACCATTTTTATTAAGACCTCTAAAATCCTTAACTCTTGGTAATGCAATTGAACAAAGTTTATCTAAGAAAGTGTACATTTGTTCACCTCTTAAAGTAACTTTTACTCCTACAGGGTAACCTTCTCTTACTTTAAATCCAGCAACAGATTTTTTAGCAATAACTTTAACAGCTTGTTGACCAGCTATTAAAGAGATAGTATCTTGAATGTTTTGCATTAATTTACTATCTTTCATTGCTTCACCAGCACCAACAGAAATAACTACTTTGTCTAACTTTGCAGTTAACATTTTGTTTTTTGGAAATTCTGTTTCTAAAACTGGTTTAATCTCTGCTTTATATCTTTCTAATAATCTAGCTGCCATTTTACTCACCTTCTACTTTTGCTACATTTGAAATGTCAATTGGCATTTCTTTGTTTACAAAACCACCATCTGGGTTTTTCTCTTGATCAGGTTTAACAGTTTTTTTAGCAACTTTACAATCTTTAACGATTACTTTGTTTTTTGAAGGTAATACTTGTAAAACTTCACCAGTTTTACCTTTGTCATCACCAGCTAAGATTTTAACTGTATCACCTTTTTTTATTTTTAATTTAATTGCCATATTATAATACCTCCGGTGCAAGTGAAACGATTTTCATGAAACCTGAATATCTAACTTCTCTAGCAACTGGTCCGAAAATTCTTGTTCCAATAGGATCTTTTTTAGCATCTAAGATAACTGCTGCGTTATCATCAAATCTGATTAAAGAACCATTTTCTCTTTGAACTTCTTTATGTGTTCTAACAACTACTGCTTTAACAACTTGACCTTTTTTAACTTTACCAGTTGGTAAAGCTTTCTTAACTGAAGCAACAATAACGTCACCAACAGTTGCGTATCTTCTTTTAGAACCACCAAGAACTTTGATACACATGATCTGTTTAGCACCAGTGTTGTCAGCTACGTTTAATCTAGTAAAACTTTGAATCATTACTTAGCTCCTGTAGCTACTATAGTCTTTAATCTAAAAGATTTAGTTTTAGATAAAGGTCTACATTCAACAGCAATAACTTTATCACCAAGTTTCATTTCATTTCTTTCGTCATGAACTAAATACTTTTTAAATCTTTTAACCATCTTGTGATATCTTGGGTGAATAACTTGTCTAGTAACTAAAACAGAAGCTGTTTTGTCTCCAGAGATTTTAACTACTACACCTTGAATCTCTCTTTTATGTGTCATTCTATAGATCCTTAGTTAGCTTTTACTGCAGTAATAGCTGTTTGAATTTTAGCGATATCTTTTTTCGCTGCTCTTAATTCAGAAGTATTTGTTAACTGCATAGTTTTTAGCTTAGCTTTTAATTCAAAAAGAAGCACCTTTTTTTCTTTTAATAATTCTGAAAGCTCTTGTAAGCTTTTATCTTTTAAATCAATATAGTTCATTTTCGCTATCTTTTGTTACAATTTTTGTTTTAAATGGTAATTTGTGCATTGCTAAAGTTAACGCTTCTCTTGCAAGAGTTTCGTCAACACCAGCCATTTCAAAACAAATTCTACCAGGCTTGATATTCATAACCCATTTATCAACAGCACCTTTACCTTTACCCATTCTTGTTTCTAATGGCTTAGCAGTTAAAGGTTTGTCAGGGAATACCATAATCCAAACTTTAGCTTGTCTCTTTACTTTTCTAGTCATTGCAACTCTTGAAGCTTCAATTTGTCTAGAATCAATTCTACCATGTTCTACAGCTTTTAGACCGATCTCACCGTAAGCTAAAGAGTTACCTCTTGCAGCCTTACCTCTGTTTCGACCTTTCATCATTTTTCTGTATTTTGTTCTCTTAGGCATTAACATAATTATTTACCTCTTCTCTTTTGTGGTCTTCTTTTTGGTTTAGAATCTTCAGTTTTCTCAACTGGAATA
>Ga0193954_1000255_pt1 | contig 32477 bp, 24 predicted proteins | sample BB_5_MG_FD_140340 | JGI IMG/M metagenome (GOLD analysis project Ga0193954, IMG submission 140340) | Microbial mat bacterial communities from the Broadkill River, Lewes, Delaware, United States - BB_5_MG | ecosystem: Environmental > Aquatic > Freshwater > River > Microbial mats | place: USA...
TCAACATCATCACTGGTAAGGTTGTTCTTTTCCATGATTTCTGCTGAAACCTCAGCCATATTTGTCACTGCAAACTTGAAAACTTGTTTCCCTTCTTGTTTGACGAAGTGCATTTTTTTCTCAACAGTTTCAGCTGTTGCTGGATTTGCGGAACCTCCACCCGGTTGAAGCAGGTAATTTCTTCCAGCTCCATCAGAGCGCAAGATAAAATCTTGAACACCTAAACCTTCTTCATTTGGCTCAAGCATTACAGCTCCGGCCCCATCACCAAAAATCACACACGTTGTTCTATCTTCGTAATCAATGATTGAGCTCATTTTATCCACTCCAACAACGATTACTTTTTTATATTTTCCTGTCTCTATAAATTGAGCACCTGTAGAAATTCCATAAATAAACCCTGAACAAGCCGCGATTAAATCAAAACCCCAGGCGTTTTTCATACCTATCTTATCACATAAAACATTGGCGGTACTTGGAAACGGATAATCTGGGGTAACAGTAGCCAAGATGACTAAATCAACCTCTTCAGGTGCCGTATTTGTTTTCTTTAACAAGGCTTCAACAGCGCCGACAGCCATATCTGAAGATGCACCATCTTTCATGATACGTCTTTCTTTAATACCTGTTCGGGATGTAATCCACTCGTCGTTGGTATCTACGATTTTAGAAAGCTCATCGTTCGTAAGGACATATTCTGGTAAATACCCTTGTACTCCTGTTATTCCTGCAGTTATTTTACTCATAATCTAGTTAATGCTCAGTTCTAATCAATAATGTCAACGACCAAACGCGTGACAATGTATGCATTATCACTGAGAAAAGCCGTGAAATTAACCACGAAAATAGTTCCAAAAACAAAGAAAGGCCACACAAGATTCACCCGGTCGCCTTTGGGTTTCAAATCCCCATTGAAGAGTATTCTAGGGTGGAAAAACATCCACCTTTTAGAACTCCAATACCAATCTTCATTAATGAAGAATTAACTTACAGTTATTTAAACTGCAACTTCTTTTTCTGCAACTACCTTACCTTTGTAGTACAATTTCCCCTCATGCCAGTGAGCATGGTGAAATAAGTGTGGTTGTCCAGTTGTTGGGCATGTTGCAATGTTTTTTGCCTCAGCCTTCACGTGAGTTCTTCTTTTGTCACGTCTCGTTCTCGAGATCTTTCGTTTTGGATGTGCCATTTTACTTTGTTTACTTTTTTATTTACTTGTCTTCCGTATTTCTACTTCAAACTTAATAATCAATTTTTGCAGTTTCCTGCATCTATAATAAATGCTTTCGCTTCTATTTTAATCCTTTTAATGCTGACCAACGAGGATCGATATCGTCGTCATCATCTTCGTCTGAATTTTCAGATGATTCATCATCTTCGTCTTCAAACACTTCTTCTACTAATATGTACTCTTTCATTTGTTCAATCATCTCCTCATTGCATTCCCCTTCCTCATGAATTGATCTTAACGGTAATGAAACCGTGATAAGTTCAAGAATATTATCAGCAATATTCAACTCAAATTCTTCCGGGTAAACAATAATTAACGATTCATCGTCTGAAGGTTCCGTGTCGAACTTGTAAATAAGCTGATACTCTCCTTCAATTTCAATATCAATCGGGTCAGTGCATCGGTCACATTCAGACTGAACAACGCCATGAATGGTATAATTACCAATTAGCATTGTTTCTTTTTTGTCTAAAGTTAACTCCACTTTCACATTTCCCTTGCGAATTATTGAGTACTCATAGTTATCAAAGAACGTGTCTGTGATGTCAAACTCAAAATCGTGTTCCCCTAATTTTAAACCAACAAAGGGTATAATATATTCTCTATTCAACTTCACTTTCACCTAAATTTCCCAACCTCACAGTAGAAGTCGGGGCGGCAAAGTTAACAATTTTAACTTTAAACCAGACGAATACTAATTTTTATTTTGAACTACTTTATTAAGTTTCTCTTCTTTTATCCTTTCTACGGTCGTCTCGCTTTTGTGATTCAAGTGGATTTGCCGTTATTTCCTTCTCCATTTGATGGTTCCAAAAAACGTCAATTGCCATATAAATTGCATTCCTCATTGAAGCTCCAGAAGCTTTATCCTGATTAACAATGTCATATGCAGTTCCGTGGTCTGGCGAGGTACGAATGATTGGGAGTCCTGCCGTAAAATTAACACCTTCATCGAACGAAAGCGCCTTAAATGCCGCTAACCCTTGATCATGATACATCGCCAAAACGCCATCATAATTATTACGTGCACTTGACCCGAAAAAACCATCTGCAGGAAAAGGACCAAAGGCGATAATACCTTCGTTCTTTGCCCGCTCAATTCCTGGAATAATAGATTCAAGTTCTTCTGTACCCATTTTCCCACTCTCTCCTGCATGTGGATTTACACCAAACACAGCAATTTTAGGTCTTCGAATACCAAAGTCTTTTGATAAGCTTGAAGCAAATGCCTTGATCTTGTCGTACACCTTATCCGCACTTAAAGTTGAGGGAACATCCTTTAACGGAATATGACTTGTAACCAAGCCTACGCGTAAGGATGGTGCTACCATTAACATTAACGCTTCTTCCTGTCCAGACATGTCCGCTAAATATTCGGTATGTCCTGGAAACTTAAATCCAGACTTGTTCATAGCATCTTTAGAAATAGGTGCTGTAACCAAAACATCTATCTTACCTGATGCTAAATCTTGCGTCGCTGCCTCAAGTGACTCAAAAGCTAACCTTCCACCTTCAGAAGTAGCCTTGCCCAGATCAAATTTGATTTCATCCTTCCAGATGTTCACCACATTGATCTTTTTATTCTTAGCGCCATCTACAGAATCAGAACTTAAAAAGTTAAATTCTTTTACGTTAAGTGCCTTTTTATGAAACGTAAACACTTTTGAAGAACCATAAATAATCGGAGTGCAATCCAACAACAATCTAGAGTCGTTCAATGCCTTCATTATTACCTCTGGTCCAATTCCGTTTACATCACCAATTGAGATTCCTACACGAACCGGTTTTCTTGATGGTTGATCTTTATATACTTCTTTTACTTTATTCATTCAGCGTAATTTTTAAGGAAGTTATACAACAACCTAACTCCAACTCCCGAACCTCCTTTGGTTCTGTAGGCCTCATTTTTATCTAGCCATGCCGGCCCAGCGATATCCATATGAATATATGGTGCTTTAACGAAATGTTCCAAAAACTTCCCTGCTGTAATCATTCCAGCTGATGGACCTCCTAGGTTTTTTAAGTCTGCAATTGGCGATTTCATTTCTTCAAAATATTCGTCCCAAAATGGGAAACGCACTACACGCTCAAACGAACTATTTCCTGCAAGTTCTAATTGCTTAAAGTATTTATCATCTGCATTCCCCATAATAATGGAAGCATGCATTCCGATTGCACGGTGTGCCGCCCCTGTTAAAGTAGCCGCATCAATCACAACTTCTGGGTCGAATTTTTTTGAATAAGCCAACGCATCTGCCAAAATCATTCTCCCTTCAGCATCTGTATTCAAGACTTCTACTGTAGTACCATCAAACATGGTGATTACATCTCCAGGTGCATAAGCGTTTAACCCTGGTCTATTATCCGTTGCTGGAATCAATGCAATGATATGCACTGGTAACTTCTGTTTTGCTGCCAAATAGATTGCTCCAGCCATACATGCTGCTCCCCCCATATCACTTTTCATAATATCCATGGAATTCGCAGTAGGTTTTAAACTTAACCCTCCTGTATCATAAACAACACCTTTACCAACAAAAACAATTGGCTTTGAATTTACAGCGTTTGCTGGCTTGTACTCTGCTATTGTAAACGTTGGTGGGTCTATAGAACCTTTGTTCACACTAAGTAACCCACCCATTTTCAACGCTTCTATTTGCGCTTTTTCAAGAACAGTTACTTTTAAATCAGAGTCATTTCCTAAACCTTTAATTTCTTCTGCTAATTGCTCAGCATTCAAAAATGAAACTGGCTCATTTACCATATCTCGAGCCCATGAAACAGCCTTTGTGATATTCACTAACTCTTCAATATCCGAAAGCTTAAAGCTATCGTCAACAATTATTGAAGTTAACTTGTTCGTTCTCTTTTCAGCATCAGAAAAGTATTTATTAAACTGATAGTTCGACAGCATAAAACCTTCTATAAAGAAAAAAGCAGCATCTCTTGTACCATGCACAGCAATACTCTCTGCTTCCTTATCAAGAACTCCTCTTACCTTCGAACCAGCCACACGCATTTTTTCAGCATCGGAATTGATTTTAATAAAAGCTGTAATTGAATTAAGGTTGTTCATCACTTTTACATCCTGGTCCAACTTTAAAAACTGAGCAAACAATTCTTTATCTTCTTTCGAAAGTGTATTTGGAACATTTCCTTCAGAACCTATAATTACACGGTTCTCTATATATTCTTCGTTAATCTTATTTATTAACTGCATTTTCTATATAATTTGATAAACAAAAATAATCAACTAAATGAATAAACTAAGAAGTTAACCTATGCACATCTGCAAACTGTAACTATTATTTCTCTTCAAAAAAGATGTATTCAATCGTTTCAATATGAAAGTAACCCGACCCCGATTCATTCAACTTACTTTCATGAATAATTTTCCGAGGTAATTGTCCTTCGATTTCAAAAATAGTTAGTTCAGCCTTTAAAAATTTATCTCCGCTGAAAGTAGAATCAACGAAACCTAAACAATCTCCTGATTTACTATAATTAACTGAACGTTTATTTCTAAATGGATACTCGTCGCGTTTGATCTGAAGGACAAATTCATTCTTTTTATCATATTCATACTCTATCACCTCAGACTCTTTAACAACATTTTCTACATGATAAGATTTATATGGAAATTGAGGTGAACCAAATATCACTTTATCTTCTATGGTAGGATTAAAAATAGAATCCACGGAGAGTGCCCCCCAATTTTTTCGATTTAACATATAAAACAAATAATCACCTGAAAGTTCATCACGATAAATCAAAAACTTATCGTTACACTTCTCTTTCTCGTATATAGTATAGTGTTCTGACGCCTTTAAGTCTGAATTTGGCCCAACCGTCTTTTCAACTTTGGAGAATCCATTTTCATCTTTAGAAGTAGCATAATCAAAGAGATAAGACCCCACTTTCACGTTTTCGTAAAACTGTTCAAATTGTGCTGATACAATATCTCCATCTTCATTAAACGTGTACACCTTTGTTCTTTTCGGATAATTTTCATTTACGCTCGTATCTTGTGAAGAAGAATATACACTCAACCTTATTTCTTTAATCCGATTCTGTTTCAGAATCGTGTCGTTAAACCATATCGGAAAGGACATGTTTAATTCTTGATCGGAAAAATAATGTTGCATATTAAACAAGAAAGGCTGATAAGTGATACTTCTCTTTAAAAATCGAGGACGTTTTTGTTCAGAACAACTCGAAGTTGTAAAAATCGCCATCAACAAACCAACTATTATTATTCTCATAAAATCACTTCATTTTTTCAGTATTCTTACAAGATAAAGACTCTTTCTCTATTATATGAAATTTCTTTCCAGTTTTTTAGCTTAGTTTTGCAGTATGTCGATTGAACGTCCTATAACAGATTGGTTACCCTTAACAAAAAAAGAACTTGAAAAAAGAGGTTTTGATGAGGTTGATGTTGTCCTAATTTCTGGAGATGCCTATGTAGACCACCCAGCATTTGGAACTGCTGTTGTTGGCAGAATCATTGAAGACGAAGGTTTTTCTGTAGCGATTGTTGCACAACCCAACTGGAAAGATGATTTAAGGGATTTTAAAAAATTCGGAAAACCGCGCAAGTTTTTTGGAGTAACGGGAGGGTGTATGGACTCTATGGTGAATCATTATACTGCCAACAAAAGATTACGATCTACCGATGCATATACTCCAGGCGGAGCGGCCGGATTTAGACCTGATTATGCAACTACCGTTTATACAAAGATTTTGAAAGAGCTTTACCCTGATGTACCCGTTCTAATTGGGGGGATTGAAGCTTCCCTTCGCCGTGTTACACACTACGACTATTGGGCTGACAAACTATTCCCTTCTATATTGGAAGATTCTGGTGCTGATTTATTGGTTTACGGTATGGGCGATCAACCCTTACGAGAGATTCTTCAATTGCTAAAGCGAGGAGTTCCTTTTAAAAATCTTTCCACAGTGAAGCAGGTTGCTTTCATGCTAGACAAAGACGAACCCTTGCCAAAAAACAAGAATTGGGAAACAGTTGAAATGGCGAGTCATGAAGAATGTCTATCAGATAAAATAAAATACGCAGCAAACTTTAAAATTGTTGAAGTTGAATCGAATAAATGGCAAGCCAATCGTATTACACAGAAAATTGGGGATCGAACTTTAGTCATTAACCCCCCATATAAGACGATGGTTGAAAAGGAGATTGACGAATCATTCGATTTACCTTACACTCGCTTACCGCATCCAAAATATAAAAAGCGTGGAGCTATTCCAGCTTATGATATGATTAAGTTCTCAATCAATATGCATCGTGGTTGTTTTGGCGGTTGTAGCTTTTGTACAATCAGTGCGCATCAAGGGAAATTCATTGCCTCGCGAAGTCAAAAATCGATTCTAAAAGAAGTTGATGAAGTCGTTGCTCATCCTGATTTTAAAGGATACATCTCTGATTTAGGTGGACCATCCGCAAATATGTATGGAATGAAAGGTAAAGATGAAGCAATTTGTGCGAAATGCTCAAGTCCTAGCTGCATCCACCCTGTAATTTGTTCCAATTTGGATACAAATCACAAATCAATGACCGACATATACAAAAAAGTGGATGCTCACCCTGGTGTGAAAAAAGCATTTGTAGGTTCTGGAATTCGGTATGATTTATTAGTTGATGACTTCAACAAGAACAATGATGATGGAAATCATGATGAATACATTGAACAAGTTGTTACGCGACACGTAAGTGGAAGATTAAAAGTTGCACCTGAACACACATCAGATAATACCTTAAAAATGATGCGTAAACCATCATTTAAATATTTTCATAAGTTCAAAGAAAAGTACGACAAAATTTCGGCGAAGCACAACTTAAACCAACCACTAATTCCTTATTTTATATCGTCACACCCAGGATGTGAAGATGAAGACATGGCAAATTTGGCTGTGGAAACCAAAGACATGGGGTTCCAATTGGAACAAGTTCAAGATTTCACTCCGACTCCGATGACTGTTGCAACTGTCATTTATTATAGCGGAGTACACCCTTATACATTAAGACCTCATCGCACCGTAAAGGACAAAGAAGAAAAATTGAATCAACGTCGTTTTTTCTTTTGGTACAAGCGAGAAAACCACAAATTCATCAAGCAATCCCTTCAAAAAGCAAACCGCATGGATTTAGCGGATAAACTTCTAGATGGCAACACTTCCAATTCACGAGTTCCAACTTGGCTAGAAGAACGTCGTAAAAAAGGACGTAAATAAAGTCAGGTTGCTAAAACGTTTTACTACCTAAAAGGCCGATTTAACAACGGTTTTAACCCCCTATTTACTAGGTTAGTGTTCTGATTTTCATATTTTTGTTAAGACACTAATTGAATACTATGAAACCTCTTGGATTTATCCTCTCTCTACTTCTATGCTCAAATTTCGGGTTTTCTCAATCTGCTTTCGAGCAAGCATATAAAAATAATTCACTAGTACCTTCTGGGATTTTAGAAGCTGTGGCTTATACAAATACGCACATGGTACATTTAACCAATTACGCTTCATCTTGTATTGGATTACCTCAAGCTTATGGAATCATGGGACTGCATGATGATGGTAAGAATTACTTCAACGAAAATGGTGCTCTTGTCGCTACAATTTCTGGAATAAGTATCAAAGAACAACGAAACAGTGCAGCAGCTCAAATTGAAGCCTATGCAAAATCGTTTAACTATTTTATGCAATTGGAGGTGGGAAAAAAAGGCAACTTTCATAATCCGAAAGCCATTCGCAACGTATTACATCAATTGAGTGAGATCCCTGATTCTGGCCTTGTAAACAATTTAGCTAGAGACATGCAAGTTTATTCCATCTTGGATTTTATGAACGATCTTTCCATGGCGCAAACATATGATTTTGACGTTTCATTTTTTGATTTAGAATCCGTTTTTGGATCGAACAATTATGCCGTTTTATCGAGTCCAAGAATAACCTTGACGTCAACTGGAGCAGAATCCAGTACACATGAAAAATATCAAATTTCTCAACAAAAATCTGCCGAATTCGGACCAGCCATTTGGAATCCTGCACAATCATGTAACTTTAGCTCCAGAAGTGGGGTTGCCATATCGGCAATAACAATCCATACCATTCAAGGAACGTATGCTGGAGCAATTTCATGGGCACAAAATTGTTCTTCAAGTGTATCATATCACTATGTTATTCGTTCTTCGGATGGACAAGTGACACAAATGGTGTTGGAAGCTGACAAGGCTTGGCACGTTGGCTCCGAAAACCCATATACCATCGGTTATGAACACGAAGGATATGTCAATGATCCAAGTTGGTACACGGAAGAAATGTACACAAGTTCTTCTGACTTAAGTCGTGATATAACCAATAGTGGATACGGTATTCCACCATTGAGAACATTTTACGGTGATGCAACGATAGGCACAAATCTTTTGGGAGGATGTACAAAGATCAAAGGACATCAGCACTATCCAAATCAAACACATACCGATCCAGGTATTAATTGGGACTGGGAAAAGTACTATCGAATGATTAATAATTCGCCGGTAATAACAACATTAACCAATCCAACTGACAACTTTTACGATACTGGAGGGGCGACTGGTGATTACGCAAATGACGAACGTGAATTATGGTTAATAGAACCTTCTAATGCACAATCAATCACTATTGACTTTACAGTTTTTAATGTTGAATCAGGTTATGACAACCTCTATATTTATGACGGAAACACGATTGACGCACCATTAATTGGTAGTTATACTGGAAGCAACTCTCCAGGAACAATCACCTCATCTTCAGGAGCCCTATTAATTGAATTTAGAAGCGACTGTTCAACATTATCAAATGGTTGGGAAGCTTCGTACACTACAAGTCTTTACGATGTTACAGCTCCTGCAACCAACATTTCCTCAAATCCAATTTGGCACACAACTGATTTTACCATTGACATCATAGATTCTGATACACAAAGTGGTCCTCATACTGGGTTTTACTTGTTAGGAGAAAAGTTGACAACAAGTACTCAATGGAATTCTAATGGATCATTTGGTTTTGTTCATGAACCTTTCGATGAAAATGCGACAAACTGGACTTCAGTGGTTGGAACGTACACAAATAACAATGGAGCATTTATTTTTTCAGACACAAATGAACAAAACTCGAACAGTTACACTGCTGTGACCCAAGATTTATCCAGCATCTATTTATATTCATGGGACCAAGTAATTACGAGTTCTGCCTCGAATCAACGCGCTGGAATGCACTTTTTTTGTGACAATCCAAACTTACCTCATCGAGGCAACTCATACTTCGTATATCTTAGAGAAAATGACGATAAAATTCAATTGTTTTCAGTAACAAATGATGTGATTAATCTTGAAACTGAAATAGATTATAGTATCAATAGTGGTCAAACTTATAATTGTAAAACCATTTACAACCCGAATACTGGAGAAATAAAAGTATATGTTGATGATGTTTATCAACTCTCATGGACCGATGTATCTCCGCTAGTTACTGGAGGGTTCATTTCACTTCGTACCGGTGGAACGTCTGCTGAATTTGATAATGTTCATGTATATAAATCACGTTTACAATCTGTCAACACAAGTACTGGAACTTCAAGTGAATTCAGCATAGAGAGTGAAAATGCAATACCAACCGGAATATGTAAATCCATTGTAATTGACAGCGCTGAAAATTGGTCGCAAATTGATGAAGAATACTATTTATTAGATTTCACACCACCTGTGGCAAGTTTTTTAAATGATGGATTAGCTTCAGATATCGATACGTTTACAACTACAACTATAGAGGCCAACTGGCAAACAACGGACATACATTCTGGGATAGGAAATTATGAATTTGCCATTGGAACACTTCCCAATGTTGATGACGTCGTTTCGTGGACAGGGAACGGTTTAACAGAATCGGTTGGAACCGTGATTTCGAGTCCGGTATATAATCAAGTTTATTACATATCCATCCGCGCATATAATCTGGCAGGTTTGTATAATCAATTCATGTCGAATGGACAGCGATATATAGACAACTTGGGATTGGAAGAGTCCATATTAAATAACATTACAATGTATCCGAATCCAACGAATTCATTGATTCGAATTGATCAACTCCCGAATAACGCTGAGGTTCTTATTTACAACATTGAAGGAAAGCTCATACATCAACAAAACGTATCTGGAGATTTCAAATACAATGCTGAGAACTTAGCCAGTGGAACATACAAAGTAGTGATTCAGCACAACGATTCATTTGTAGTTAAACAATTGATTGTTCAGCATTAAACACAAATCATAGAGCATAAAAAAAGTCCCGATGAAACATCGGGACTTTTTTATTTTTTGATAAGTTTAGATTACTCAGCAGCAGCTTCTTCAGCTCCTCCTTCAGCACCTTCTTCTTCTTCTTCCTCTTCATCATCTGCAGCAGCACCTCTGGCCATTTTCACACCAAGAACTACAGCGTTAGCTGGCTCACGGAATTCAATGCCATCAACATTAATATCTGAGATACGAATAGAGTGACCAATTCTTAATTTAGAGATGTCAATTGTAATTGCATCTGGAAGATCTCCAGGTAAACCAGTTACTCTTAACATTCTGTAAGGTTGTCTTAATTTACCACCATTCATAACACCTGGTGCAGCACCTGTTGTTCTAACTGGCAAACTTAACTTAACTGGTTTCTTGTCGTTTAACTCTAAGAAATCAATATGAATCGCAGTATCCTTAACTGGGTGCATTTGCTTCGCTTGAATGATAGCCATTGCTTTTTTCCCATCGATATCCAATTCAACTTGGTATACATCTGGAGAGAAAATTAATTTCTCTACATCTACTGCTCTTACAGAAAAGTGAGTTTGCTCACCTTGTCCATAAAGCACACAAGGAACTTGTCCTGCACTTCTTAGTGCTGAATTGTCCTTTTTCCCTACGCTCGTTCTAACCGAACCGCTCAATTGCGCTTTTTTCATTTTTATTTATTTATGAGATTATAAAATGTGAACTAATTGATTCGTTGTTTACCATACGTTTAATAACATCAGCAAATAAATCTGCAACGCTAAGAACACGAATCTTGTCATGTGATTGAGATAAAGGAATTGTATCCGTTACAATCAACTCTGTAATTGAAGAGTTTGTGATTCTATCGAATGCAGGCCCTGAAAGCACAGCGTGTGTACAAAATGCACGAACGCTTTTTGCCCCTTTCTCAATAAATAAATCAGCAGCTTTTGTTAAAGTTCCCGCAGTATCGCACATATCATCAACAAGGATAACATCCTTACCGGCAACATCTCCAATTACAGTCATTTCTGCTACTTCATTTGGTTTCTTACGTTGTTTGTGGCAAATAGCCAATCCAACGTTAAGACGTTTAGCATAAGAATTTGATCTTTTAGTACCACCAGCATCTGGAGCAGCCATAATCAAATTCCCATTATTTAATTTTTCAATTTCTGGGTAAAATATTGTAGACCCGAACAAGTGATCAACAGGAACTTCAAAGAATCCTTGAATTTGATCAGCATGTAAATCCATCGTCATAATTCGGTCAATACCAGCGGCCATTAACATGTTAGCTACTAATTTTGCTCCAATTGCAACACGTGGTTTGTCTTTTCTGTCTTGACGTGCAAAACCGAAATACGGGATAACCACAATAATTTTTCTAGCAGATGCACGTTTCGCTGCATCAACCATCAATAATAACTCAAATAAATTATCCGCAGGTGGCATTGTCGATTGAACAATGAACACATCTTGCCCCCTAACTGTTTCTTCAAAAGAAGGTTGAAATTCGCCATCGCTAAAGTCAGTAACTTTAACATCGCCCAAACAAACACCGTACGCAGCTGCTACCTTTTCAGCTAGAACTTTTGACGCGCGGCCCGAAAATATTTTTACTCCTGCAGACATAACTTATTATTCAAGGGTGCAAAGGTAGCATATTTTAATAGATTTATTAACACCCTAATTGTTTATTTCTTCATTTTCTGGAGACTTCAAGATATCCTCAGGTAAAACTCCATCAACACCATTAGTTAAAGTTTCTTTTAAAAAGAGTGCACTTTGCTCAAATGCTGGAATACAAACGGTTACAATTTTCTTAACCGGAAAATAAGAAATTGATCCTTCCTTAGTTTCTTCCTTCACAAAATCTCCTTTTTCATCATACGATTCAGCTAAAAGAATGATTCCACCGAAAACAAAAGTCATTTTCAGCATCGAAAAGAAAACCCCTAAGAATTTATTCGCCATACTTAATTGAACCACTGACACGACTTTTTCCAATGCTTTTCCTCCGAAATAAACCATTGCACCAACAATTAAAAAAACGATGGTAAATGAAATCGTCGGTAAATAGTCCGAGCTAATATTGAATGTACTTTTTAAACCATTGGCTGCAATATCCGAAAAATGAATCCCGGCATAAAGTCCAATAAACAAGGCCAAAAAAGTAAACAATTCGATTATGAACCCTTTTTTAAACCCATGCCAAGCGGCATAAATTAGAAGGATAATGAAAATAATGTCAATAAAATTCATTCAATTGGAAAGCCTAATCGCAATCAGATTTTAGCGTTGTACTAAAAGACAACTGAACCTCCGACCATAATTTAGAAACACCATCTTCACCTGTATGTAAATCTTCACAAACTGTGTTCAATGCCGTAATCCCAGCAATACCATTCCATGCTGCAACATCTACCATTGAATCAAAAGTAAATGTGTTGTTTTCAAATGTATAATCTCCTTCAACATCAACAGAAATATCATTCATTGTTACTTTAATGATACATTTTCCATCTTCATTAATAGCCACTACATTTCCTGTAATTTCTGCTGTATTGATTGTTTCAAAAAAGTGTTTTGCCACCTTTCCATTTCGATCTTCATTGTTTGTTTCTACAGAAGCAGTATTCATCTTAAATTCCATCGACTTTAAGACTGCCATTGGATCGTCAGAATCTTCGCTCGTGACTTCAATTTCATTGAAACCTCCCGACACACCAACTTTTGCTGTAGTTTTAAATGCTGTCCATTGAAAATTTGTTGACCCCTCATTGTAAGAGTAAAAACATGCTGGTGCAGTGTTTTCCTCTGATACTGTCTCTTCTGCTGAATCTCCTTTACACGATGTAAACCCCAATAAGATTGACATACTTGCGAATAAAAATAACGTCTTTTTCATGTTTTCAATTTTCCTCGAAGATAAGAATAACTAAATAAAGCGAGGAATAATTTAAGCTCTATTGCAACTGAATGTCTATTTTCGCTTTATGGATTACGATATTGAATTGAAATTTCAACAAGTCAAGAATCAACTTGAGTCAAAATTTGGTGAGGGCATGGACATGCAGGCTATTCTCTTCCTTGTAGGAGTCAATGAACTGGGAGTTGGATATAAAGAATTTTCAAAAGCTGAAAAAACGGATCTACTTCACGTTGCTATTTGTACCCTTTTGGAACCATATGGTTATTACGAATTTGAAGGTCGCGATGAAGAACAATGGCCGCATTTTAAATTAATCAAAGAAATTCCGCATATCAATGATCGTGAGCAACAACATTTAATGAAAGAAGCGCTCATCTCTTATTTCGTTCAGAATGATTATGTTCAACTCGCTTCTACTACATAAAACAATATATTTGCAAGCATAAATTTTACTATGGATATTTTAATTAAAGCGGTACAGTTAATTCTATCGCTCTCAATATTAGTTGTACTTCACGAATTTGGTCATTATTTAACTGCACGTTATTTTAAGATTCGTGTTGAAAAATTCTATTTGTTTTTTAACCCTTGGTTTTCGCTATTCAAGAAGAAAATTGGTGAAACTGAATGGGGAATTGGTTGGTTACCTTTAGGAGGATACGTAAAAATTTCAGGGATGATTGATGAATCCATGGATAAAGAACAAATGGCAAAGCCTGCAGAAGATTGGGAATTTAGATCTAAACCTGCATGGCAACGTCTTATTGTAATGATTGGAGGAGTTGTGGTGAATTTAATCGTTGGTGTATTGATTTACATTTTTGTTGTTTTTGCTTGGGGAGAAGAACAAGTTCACACCAAAGACTTAAAGCACGGATTAAATGTACACGCATCTTTGGCAAAATATAACGTGCATAATGGTGACAATATCTTAGCAATTAACGGTCAAGAAGTCACTCATGTCAACGACATAAACAATGGTATTCTGCTACGCGGGGAACGCGATCTTAAAGTTCAACATAGAGATGGTTCAGTTGAAAAAATCACATTGCCAGAAGGGATTGATTATGAATTGTTCCAGGCGGGAGCATTTCCTGCGGTAACCTTACAAAGTTATGCTGTAATTCAAGCTGTTGACTCTGCAGAAGTTGCAGCCTTGGCGGGATTGAAAAAGGGCGATGAGATTCGTTCGGTTGGAAATGAAGCCGTTTATTATGGTGACATTCAATCCGCTTTTGGTAAAAACGCAGGTAAAACAATCGAAATTGATGTAATTCGAGATGGTGAACCTAAAACTTTTAGTGCCACAGTTCGTTCCGATAGTACTATTGGCATGGTGTACAGCGCTGAAGGCTTTATAGAAAAAGACAAAATTCAAACAGTTCATTACGGGTTCGGTACAAGTATTGGAAGAGGTTTTGATCGTGGAATGACAACTTTAGGAGATTATGTTGGACAGCTTAAATTCTTATTCACCAAAAAAGGTGCTAGTTCTCTTGGAGGATTTGGTGCGATTGGAAATCTTTTCCCAGCACAATGGGACTGGGAGAAATTCTGGTTAAATACTGCCTTGATTTCAATCATCTTAGCATTCATGAATATTTTACCAATTCCCGCTTTAGATGGTGGACACGTTGTATTCTTATTATACGAAATGATTACGGGTAAAGAAGCGCCTGAGAAAGTATTAGAATACGCGCAGTACGTTGGGTTCTTTATTCTGATGGCATTACTATTATACGCAAATGGAAATGATATTTATCGTGCGATATTCGGTGGATAGCAATTATGAAACATAAAAAAGGGGAGACGTTTGTCTCCCCTTTTTTATTGCTATAAATATTACTTCGCTTTTAATAAGTTACAACTTACACTTCCAGAAGACTTTTGGATGTTAACTATATATTCTCCATTTTGAAGATCGGTTAACTCCATTTTAATATCGTGTCTCCCTTGATTTAAGTTACCATCAAATACTTCGGCAACCTGACGTCCCATAAGATCGAACACTACAATTTTCACCCACTCGTTTTGAGCGGCAAATCGAATTGTTGAATTACCAAACGAAGGATTCGGGTAAATCAAGGCTTTATCTTGTGCTAAATCATCTTCTTCCTCCACACTTAAGCTACATGCACCCAACATTGGATAAAAAGTAACTGTATGTTCAAATAACGATTGAATTTCAGAACTTGCTACACCGAACCAATCTTTTAAGATTGAAGCATAGATATCTCTAAAATCAACTTCCATTGGAATACCAGCTTGATTCACAATGGTACTTCCAACAGTAGGATTGTTCCCCATTAAGGAGAAATCTAAACATGTTCCGAACAAAAATAAAGGTGCAGCATCTCCATGATCTGTTCCCCTACTTGCGTTTGATGCTATTTGACGACCAAACTCTGAGAATGTCATTCCCGCAACTCGATGTTCCAATCCTAATAATTGTAAGTCATCTTGAAAGGCAGAAATTGCATCTGACAAACGCTTCATTAAATCTGCGTGTGTTCCTGTAGTTGTATCCGTTGCACTCACTTGCGCATCGTGTGTATCGAAACCATCAATGTTAAGTACGTACACTTTCGACTGTAAACCTCCCGAAATCATTTGAGCCACATATTGTAACTGAACAGCTAACGGATTGTTAGGGTCGTACATCGTGGACATTGTATTTCCGGCATTTGCAGCGGTGTTAATTTGTCCACCATACGCATTCGCTTGATCAATTAAGGTTGTTAAATAATCAATGTGAGAACCGTAATAAGTACCATCGTCAACGGCACCACTAGACGCAAGATTATAAACATCAAATGGGTTATTTACCGCATGACTGAAATTCGCCATTAAACCTTGACACGTAGACGAAACTTCGTACCCCATACTGATAGCAAAAGGATCCGGATTCTGCGCATCTGGATATGCATCTGGATAATTTGGATAATGATTATCAAAATCACGTCCTAACCAACCTGTAGTCGCTGCAGTATCAATCAGACCTGAACTCCAAATATCCATCGATCTAAAATGCGATCTATTCTGTTCAGGATATCCTACGTTTTGAATAATTCCGAGCTTTCCAGAATCATACATTCCTTTCATTCCCGTCATTACCGGATGTAATCCCACTTCATTTGTTAGGGGCAACACCAGCGATTCTGGAATTATAATATTATTTCTTTGAATTGTTAAATCCGAATATTGATCTCTTGGAATCACGGTGTTTAATCCGTCATTACCTCCATTCAATCGGATAATAACCAATACTCTATCGTCTGCACTTTTTGAAACATCAAACAGTTTTTTTCCAATGGATTGAAACTTCATCTCGTTCAATAATATTGGAGTTCCCGCTGAGGCAAGCGCTAAACTTTTTACAAAATTTCTTCTTTTCATGGCTTTTCTTTTTGGGATCTATGCTGTGTGAAATTCTGGCATTTGGAAAAATCTTGCCAATACCAATTCTACGCGATACTTCACTGGGTCCGAATACATTGGGTCACCAGGATTTGCTTGATACTCATTATACTGCAATGTCCATTCAAAATCCGGTAAACTATTCGTTAAAATCGCTTTCAAAATCAATTTTTGCGTGGCATCTACTCCTTTCGGACTAAACACATCACAAATATCATCGATTACAGTTGGAGCATCTGCAGGCAACGAAAGGTTGTCTACAAAACCTAAAGCATCTACTTTCCAGCTCTCCATACCTGAAGGAATACCCGTATAAATTGTCATCCAAGAACTTAAATCGAACCTTGTTTTAATGTGTGTTGCATTCACCCAAAGTTTAGAATACGATGGTTCTTGATAATAAGCTGGCCAACCTGCAACACTTGGAGGCGATCCGTATGCTTGTCCCATTGTTTCAGCAAACCAATACATACTCACTTCCATTTCATAATTTGTTTCCAAATTGAATGCAGGAACCGAACCTGTACTATTCATCATAGAATAAATCATTTCCAGCGGGCTCTTAATTAAAGCGCCACGCACTGAAATGTCGTAAAAATGTTCACTTGTAAATAATTCTGTCAACACGGGCAATACATCGTAATTATTTGCGATAAGCGTTGCGGCCATTTCTGCAATTACAGTTGACTCAACGATAGGTGTTAAGTCGTAATTTACAAAGTAGCGATACAATTTTCTACAAATGTGATTTGCAACTTCATCCTGTTGAAAGATAATGTCTATATAATCTGCATATTCATTCGCACCATTATCTGTAATTACGGCATTCCCGAAATGTGCGGACAATGTTTTGGTAGAAGTATCATGTAAAATAGGAGTAAACGTAGAGGTAACACTCGTCATCGTATCACTTCTTAAACCATCTACGATATAACCCGTCAATATTTTTGCACCTGCGGCAACATCATCCTCGGTATAGTTGGTATAATCACCCGGTCCAATTTGAGGTCCCTTTCCAATAGTGAAAAGCTCCAGTAATTCTCGCGCATAATTTTCATTTGGACTATATAAAGTATTTGTTGCACCGTTCAGAAACAACAACATATTAGGATCGATGGTTACATCTTTGACCAACTGTTTAAAGTTACCTAACGAAGAATTATACAACAAGTTGAAATACTCGTACGAAGCTCTTGCATCAGCACTAATATTTGCTGAAAAATGATTTTGCCAAAAAAGCGTCATTTTTTCTGCGATCGAAAGTTGTTCCGTATTGAGTCGTTGCATTAACCATCCTGCGAGGGAAAGTATTCTTGCTGTTTCTACTGTTTGGGCAGCAGTTGGATCTGATGGATATACAGAATTCACCCAAGTTGCACCAAACGGGGCAATTGTTTCTTCCGCTAAATAAGTCAAAGGCTGAGTAGCAGCCGGCAACTGTAATAATGTAGTTACTGTGGCATTCATACCATTGGTAACTGCATCTAACATTTCTTGATTTGTAGGTCCAAAAGTGGTTCTTCTCAGTAAGTGAGCGGCCTCAGCTTTCGTCCATGGTCCCGTGTACGGTGTCATACTTAATGAAACACCCGGTCCTTGTCCTTGGTCTGGCATAGTTAGCATTTAATTAGATAGACAATTTACAAATTTGCAACGAAAGCACAAAAAAAAACTAAGATCCCGATATACTAGGTTGTAATAAACTTGATGTTTCTTTTAAGTCCGCTATATTTCGTTCTTTTGACTGCGCTTTTGCGGAAAATCTCACGAAACAATTCTTCCGAAATATCTTCCCAGTCAGATTTGGACATACGCAGTAATTGCTCGTGCGGATTAAACTCGGGTTGATTGTGAGGTTTTGAAAAACGGTTCCAAGGACAAACATCTTGGCAAACATCACAACCGAACATCCAGTTGTCCATTTTACCTTTAAATTCTGAAGGGATTTGATCCTTTAATTCAATGGTTAAATAAGAAATACATTTAGAACCATCTATTTTATATGGAGCCACAATTGCATCTGTAGGACAAGCGTCAATACATTTCGTGCAAGTACCACAATAATCCTTAATGGGACCATCTTCATCTAATTCCAAATCGATAATTAATTCAGCAATAAAAAAAAACGATCCATGTTTAGGGTGGATGATATTGGCATTTTTACCCATCCAACCCAATCCACTTCGTTTAGCCCATGCCTTATCCATAACAGGAGCAGAATCAACAAAAACACGTCCACCGACCTCACCAATTTCATCTTGTATAAATTGGAACAAGGTTTTGAGTTTATCTTTTATAATAAAGTGATAATCTTGACCGTAGGCATATTTTGAAATTTTTGGAGCGCCTGGTTCTTGATTACTATTTTCAGGAAAATAATTCAGTAATAAAGAAACCACGGATTTAGCACCATCTACAAGGACCCGAGGATCGAGACGTTTATCAAAATGATTCTCCATGTATGCCATTTCACCATGATTACCATTTTTTAGCCATGTTTCAAGTTGGCTTGCTTCTTCCTCTAAAAAATCTGCCTTTGAAATACCTGTATAGAAGAATCCTAAATCCTTCGCTTTATCTTTTATTAATTTGGTATTTATGGATTTTTGGTTCAAATCAAGAAATTAAAACAGACCTCCTTGCGTATACCCTCTATCCTTTCCTAGATGTTGATATGCCTTTTCAGTAACTTTACGTCCACGAGGAGTGCGCATCAAGAAACCTTCTTGAATTAAAAATGGTTCATAGACTTCTTCTATTGTCCCCGCGTTTTCACCAATTGCAGTGGCAATAGTTGTCATTCCCACAGGTCCACCTTGAAATTTATCAATTATGACGGATAAAATCTTATTGTCCATCTCGTCCAATCCATTCTGGTCAACATTCAACGCCGTAAGGGCCATGTTAGTGATATCAAGAGTTATTGTTCCATCTCCTTTAATTTGAGCGAAATCGCGAACTCTTCTAAGTAGGGCATTTGCAATTCTTGGGGTTCCTCTACTTCGACTAGCAATTTGATAGGCAGCTTCTTCCGTAATAGGAATATCTAGCAAATGTGCAGAACGTTCTACGATTAAAGTTAAAGTTTTCGAATTGTAATACTCTAATCTCAAATTAATTCCAAACCTTGCTCTAAGCGGTGAAGTTAAAAGTCCAGATCTTGTAGTCGCTCCAATTAAAGTAAATGGATTCAATGCAATTTGCACTGTTCTAGCATTTGGTCCACTATCAATTAGAATATCAATACAATAATCTTCCATTGCCGAGTACAAGTACTCTTCAATCACTGGACTCAATCTATGAATTTCATCAATAAATAAAACATCACCCTCTTGAAGATTAGTCAATAAACCAGCCAAATCGCCCGGTTTATCCAGAACAGGTCCACTCGTAACTTTAAACCCAACATTAAGTTCATTCGCAATAATGTTGGCCAAGGTTGTTTTACCAAGTCCTGGAGGACCGTGTAGTAACACATGATCTAAAGGTTCATTACGAAGAATTGCGGCTTTGATAAAAATTTCAAGATTCTCTACAATATTAGGTTGTCCGGTAAAATCGTCCAGTTTTTTAGGACGTAATACCTTGTCATAGTCCTGATCTCCGCGACTATCTGCTTCCTCTCTATAATCAAATGAATCTTCCAAGTACTTTGAATTTACTCAAAAATACAAAAAGCCCTCTGTCGATTGACAAAGGGCTTTTAATATTTCAAAGAAATTTTTTAATGTTCTTCTTCACCTTCTTTCAAAGGAACATTCTGTGGAATGAAATCCTCTTCAGCACCAGGCTTAGAGTAATCATAAGGCCATCTGTGTACCGTTGGTAATTCACCTGGCCAGTTACCATGAACATGCTCAACAGGAGTTGTCCATTCCAATGTATTTGATCTCCAAGGATTCTGTTCAGCTTTAGGCCCTCTATAAATTGAATAGAAGAAGTTGAATAAGAAAATACCTTGTCCTAGTGCCGCGATAATTGCAAACACAGTAATAATAACATTTAAGTCCATCATTAAGTTAAACGTTTCCATATCAAAATCTTGATAAACCGAATAATCATAATAACGTCTAGGAGCTCCAGCTAATCCAACGAAGTGCATTGGGAAGAATACCCCGTAAGCACCAACGATTGTAATCCAGAAGTGAACATACCCCATTCTAGTATTCATCATTCTTCCAAACATTTTAGGGAACCAGTGGTAAACACCTGCGAACATTCCGAAGACAGCAGATAATCCCATTACTACGTGGAAGTGAGCCACAACGAAATACGTATCGTGTACAGTAATATCTAACGCTGCATCAGCTAAAATAATACCTGTAACACCACCAGTAATAAACGTAGAAACCAAACCTATTGTAAACAACATTGCAGGAGTAAAGATGATTGAACCTCTCCACAACGTAGTAATGTAGTTAAATACTTTTACTGCCGAAGGAATCGCAATTAATAATGTAGTAAATACGAAGACTGAACCAAGGAAAGGATTCATTCCTGTAACGAACATATGATGCGCCCATACAATAAACGATAAGAAAGCAATTGCAAGTATAGAACCAATCATTGCTCTATAACCGAAAATTGGTTTTCTTGCGTTCGTAGAGATAACCTCAGAAGATAAACCTAATGCAGGAATTAAAACGATATAAACCTCAGGGTGACCTAAGAACCAGAATAGGTGTTGGTACAATAATGGCGAACCACCATGTTGAGTTAACATCTCACCACCAACGATAATATCAGACAAGTAAAAACTTGTACCCGCCATTCTATCCATGATTAATAATAACGCAGCTGAGAATAATACAGGGAAAGACAAAACACCAATAATTGCTGTAATGAAGAAAGCCCAAATAGTCAAAGGTAATTTAGTCATCGCCATTCCTTTCGTACGTAAATTCAATACAGTTACGATATAGTTCAAAGAACCGATAAGCGACGATGCAATAAAGATTGCCATTGAGAACAACCAAAGAGTCATACCCAATCCTGATCCACTTACTGCTTGAGGAAGTGCTGACAAAGGAGGATACACTGTCCATCCAGACATTGCAGGTCCTGACTCAACAAACAAAGAAGCTAACATGATAATAGAAGACAGGAAGAAGAACCAGTAAGATAACATGTTCAAAAATCCTGAAGCCATATCACGTGCACCAATTTGCAACGGAATTAATAAGTTCGAGAATGTACCAGACAATCCACCTGTTAAAAGGAAGAAAACCATGATTGTACCGTGTATTGTTACTAAACCTAAGTACATGTCCTCTTTCATCACTCCACCTGGTGCCCATTCGTCACCTAAGAAGAAAGATACGAAATCAGAACTCTCACCTGGCCAAGCCAATTGAATTCTAAATAGTATCGACAATAACATTGCCACTACTCCCATGAATACAGCAGTCATTAAAAACTGCTTACCAATCATTTTATGATCCTGGCTAAAAATGTACTTTGATACAAAACTCTCCTCGTGGTGATCGTGAGAATCGTGATGTCCGTGTGCTTCATGCGCTACTACCGCCATTTCTATCTATTTTAATTTAATTATAATCTAATGTTGTTCTACTACTTCTTCCTCAACTTCTACCACTTCTTCGGCTTCAGTTTCTTCAACTACAGGAGCTGCAGCAGAAGCGAAATATTTATCTCTGAATGTTTGAGTTAATTTAGAATCCTCCCATTTTTTATAATCGGATTCCTCTAAAACAACTACCATCATTTTCATTTTGTAGTGAGCACCACCACAAATCTTATTACATAACAACGCGTAATTGAACTTAGTATCATTCTTTTTCACGCGCATTTCAGCAGTACTAACATCTGGAATGAACTTAAATCTAGTTGTCATACCAGGTACAGTATTCATTTGCGCTCTAAAGTGAGGGAAATAAGCCGAGTGAATTACATCTTTAGATCTAAAATTAAACTCGTATTCTTTTCCTTTACACAAGTATAAAGTATCTTTTTGGATAAAATCATCCCAAGCTTGAGCATCCAATTTAGAATCATGTCTACCTTTCATTTGATATAACAAACGAACTAACTTGTTCTTTCTATCCAGATCTTCCATCATAGCATCTCTATCATCTGGCGCAAGCATTAGGTGCTCATCATTTAATTTATCTTCCAACGTTTTAATTCCCATTGGACCGTTCTCCATTTGATGAATCGCAGTATCAATTGTATTCGTTGTTAAGATCGCCAACTCATTATTATCTGTCGTTAACTTATAATCGAATTTACCCAAAGTATTATCCACACCAGAGTAACGAGCAGTCCAATCAAATTGCTTTGAGAATAACTCAACGCGGATAGATTCCACTTCAGCATCAGACGTTGCCTCATTCCATGTTTTTAATCCTAAAATGATAATTACCGCTAAAACTATTGCTGGTGTAACAGTCCACAACATCTCTAATTTATTGTTGTGTGGGTAATAAAAAGCAGGAACACCAGGCTTTCTTACATATTTGTATGCAAATAAAAATAACAATGCATTTGTTACAAAGAAAACAGTAACAATAATGATTAGGTTAAGATCCCATAACCAATCAATATCATTTCCATGTACTGATGCAGAATCACCACGACCTGTCCAACCGTACGTTAACATCAACCAAATAAACCCACCGAATAATACAACCATGAAAACAAGCATCAAATTTGCATTGAACTTATTATCACGAGCACTTATTTCTGCTTCGCTATTGTTTCTAAGTTTAGAAGATATCTCATAAACTCTCATTAACTGAGCGATTGCGATTACTCCTAAAACAATTACCGCTAATATGACTAATTTAGTTACCATCTATTATAAATTATCTTGATACGTGTTAATTATATTTCGTGATGAATACTTTCATCTAAGTAAGGGTGATTTAAAGGACTAAGCGGAGCTTTTGTCAAATTCTTCAAAATCACTCTTATGAAAACCCCAGCCATTAAGACAGCCATACCAATTTCTAAGAATCCTATTGAAGCAGTAGCTCCCATAGAACCAGCAGAAACCATAATGTAAACATCAACCCAGTGTGAACTTAAAATAATCACACCAACCAATGTTAAAATTCCAGCATGACGTTTAGCCTCTCTTGACATTAACAATAACATAGGGAATGCAAAGTTCACTATAAACATTCCTAAATAAAGCATTTTGAAATTCTCAATTCTCATCATGTAATAAACAACCTCTTCTCCGATATTAGCATACCAAATCAACATATACTGAGAGAACCATAAGTAAGACCATAAGAAAGAAGTTGCAAATGTCCATTTACCTAAATCATGGATATGACTATCATTTACTTTAGGTAAGTAACCTAATTTCTTAAGATAAAGCGTCAAGATTACTAATACTACCATCGTTGAGCACCAGATACCCGCAAAAGTATACCATCCAAACAATGTAGAGAACCAGTGAACATCAATTGACATCAACCAATCCCAAGACGAAGTTGAACTGAAAACTGCGAAGAATACTAAGAAAACTGCAGCTTTTTTATAGTTTTTAAAGTGAATCTCAGTACCACCTTCGATATCCTCTTGTAACGATCTCTTTCTAAAACCATTCCAATACCAGAAGTAAATTCCTAAATAAACAACAGTTCTAATCCAGAAGAATGTCTTATTTAAGTAGAATGATTTACCTTGAATAATTGGATCATGAGAAACAACCTCTGGATCCATCCAAGTATATACATGTGCACCATCCATTAAAGTCAATACAAAAAAGACTAAGATCATAAATACGATTCCATAAGGAATAAATCCTGCTACAGATTCAACCACTCTTTTAAGTGCGGCAGTCCATCCCGTTTCAGTCGCATATGATAAGGCTAAGAAAAACAACGCTCCAAGTCCTATAGAAAAGAAAAAGAAACTATTAATTAATCCATTTGCCAAAAAGCGCTGAGTAAAATTGTGATCACCCCATGTTAAAGCGATACCCATTCCTGTGAATAAGACACCAATAATTATCAATGCAAGCGTAAACGTTTTCGCTTTATTTGCTATTTTGAATTCCATCTTCTTGTGTTAGTCAAATTTATAATTCGTTATCCAAAGACTAGTGAGCTTCTTCTACTTCAACATCAACAACTGGAGTTGCTGTAGTTTTTCCGTAATTAGCGTCTTGAAACTTTCTAATGTAGTGAACTAAAGTCCATATTTCCTTCTTGTCCAAAATCGGCCCGTGTGCTCCCATCATACCTTTTCCATAATAAATAGAATAGAACAATTGACCATCACTCAAATTTGTTAAGTTAGCATAATCTGGTACCCCCACATAAGCCCCACTTTCAACCATAGGCCCGTTTCCATCACCTTTAGCACCGTGACAATGGGCACAGTTTGAAGTAAACAACTTCTTACCAGAAGCAAACACAGCATCCATGTTATCTGCATTTAACTCTAATGGGTTTTTATCAGCCGCAGCCAATTCATATTCATTAGCTTCTGATAAGTCAGCATCATACATACCATGAGTTGATTTCATAGAAGTATTTGCTTTTCTTGCATATGGCATCATTAAAGCCACAGTTAAAGAATCAGTTCCGTAATAAGGAATAGTACCTGCTGGTGGAACCATTGCAGATCTTTTCAACTTTATCTCTTTGTTTTCCCTTCCTCTAATCTCACCGTAATCAACGTAAGGTTCAATAGCCGCTGAACGATACATGTCCGGCATATACTCTAAACCTGAACTATCGGCATCAGATGCACAAGATCCAAACATTAATGTTGTCACCGCTGCAATCGTTATACTTGATATTACTCTAAATTTCATTTTCATCAGTGTTGTATGAAAAATTATTAAATCTCTTTCTGCTCAATCTCTACAATTCCTGTTTCCTTAACTAAAGATTCTAATTCTTCAGCAGAAAATTTTGAATTTTGAGAAGCTCTTAATTCCATAACAAAACGATCATCTGTCGTTCTTGGGTCTGGATTTTGAGGCTTCATTCCAGGTAAAGTTCTATTTGCGATAAAATATGTAATCGCCATACCATGTGCCGCGCACAAAACTGTAAACTCAAATGTAATTGGAATAAAAGCCAACATATTCTCTAAGTATGAGAAGTTTGGTTTACCACCAATATTCATTGGCCAATCGACAATCATAAAGTATCTCATACCTACAGTTGCTAAGGTCAAACCAATTAAACCATAGATAAATGCGAAAATTCCTAAACGTGTTTGTTCAACTCCAATTATCGGATCAATTCCGTGAACAGGAAAAGGTGAATAAACCTCTTCTACTTTGACTCCTTTAGCAACTAAATGTTTTGCACCATCTTTTAGTACATCATCATCATCATACATTGCATATATTATTCTGTCAGCCATGTCCTATTTGTTAGATTTGTTCATTAATTCCTTAGCTTGACCAGCCCAATCATCGCGTTCAGCACGACCTTGGAAAGATCCAGTCAATTCATCCAAAAGATCATATTCTTCTTTTGTCATTTTACTCACTTGCTCGTAAGTAAAAATACCAATCTCATTCAGTTTTCCTTCTAAGACAGGTCCAACTCCAGAAATAACTTTAAGATCATCCTTATTCTCTGCAGAACCAGCTCCTAATTTCTCAATTAAAGCTGAAGCTTTTGCAGAAAGATCTTCCGAAGATGGAGCCTTATCAACTTCCACTTCTTCAATCTTATCTACCACAGCAGTTCCTTTTTCAACAGGAGTTGGTTTAGGCGCTTCATGATGTGTATCAGGAGCATTCTTATATGACTCACCTGAAGATTTCAAGATAGATTTAACCTCTGCTATTGGCAATACAGGGAAGTATCTAGCAAATAACAAGAAGAATACAAAGAACAATCCGATTGTACCAACATAAACACCTATATCAATATGACTAGGGTAATGCATACTCCAAGAAGATGGTAAATAATCTCTATGGATAGAAGTAACGATAATTACGTAACGCTCGAACCACATACCGATATTTACAACGATTGAAATAATAAAAGTAAAGATTAAGCTTCTTCTTAATTTTCTAATCCACATTAATTGTGGCGAAATTACGTTACAAGTCATCATTGACCAATAAGCCCACCAGTATGGTCCCGTTGCTCTATTGATAAATGCATATGCCTCATATTCAACTCCAGAATACCATGAAACGAATAACTCGGTAATATAAGCAGTTCCCACGATAGATCCTGTAACCATAATTACAATGTTCATATATTCAACATGTCTTGTATGAATATATGCTTCAAGGTTCATTGCCTTACGCATCACAAGCATTAACGTTTGTACCATGGCAAAACCAGAGAAAACGGCTCCTGCAACGAAGTAAGGAGGGAAAATTGTTGTATGCCAACCAGGGATAACTGAAGTGGCGAAATCAAAGGATACAATAGAGTGTACCGAGAATACCAATGGCGTTGCTAAACCAGCTAATACCAAAGAAATCAATTCAAATCTATTCCAGTGTTTTGCACGACCAGACCATCCAAAAGATAAAATTCCGTACATCTTCTTAGAAATAGGTTTTTTCGCTCTATCTCTAATTGTAGCAAAATCAGGTATTAATCCAATGTACCAGAATACTAAAGAAACTGATAAATAAGTAGAAATTGCGAATACATCCCAAAGAAGAGGTGAGTTAAAGTTAACCCATAAAGAACCAAAGTGATTTGGTAATGGCATAACCCAGTATCCCATCCATAAACGTCCCATGTGAATTAACGGGAACATACCTGCCATAAATACGGCAAAGATGGTCATCGCTTCTGCAGAACGGTTAATGGCCATTCTCCATTTCTGACGGAATAATAATAACACTGCAGAAATCAATGTTCCGGCGTGACCAATACCAACCCACCAAACGAAGTTCGTAATATCCCAAGCCCAACCTACGGTCTTGTTCAATCCCCAAACACCAACTCCGGTACCTAGAAGATACAAGATACATCCAACTCCGTAAAGTCCAATAATAAGTGCAATACCAAACAGGATATACCATGTTTTTGGTGCCTTGTCCTCAATTGGCTTACAAACATCTTCTGTGACATCGTTAAAGGTCTTATGACCTAGAATGAGGGGTTCTCTAATTGCTGCTTCCTTATGCATTACAATAGGGTTTTTGTTTCAATTAATGATTATTGTGTTCTCCATGTCCTTCAGAACCATGACCTTCTCCATGCTCACTTCCGTGACCACCATGATTAGATTCTTCAACAACTTGTAGATCATTCAATAGACTATTCTCTTCGTTTCTTACTTTGACTTTAAACCAAACGTTTGGCTTAACTCCAATTTCCTCTAATGCTTGGTATGATCTCTTATCATCAGCACTCTTACGTACCATTGATTTAATATCATTCCAGTCACCAACAGTAATGGCATTTGTAGGACAAGAATCAGAACATGCTGAAGTAACGTCACCGTCAACAACCGCTCTTCCATCTTTCTTCGCTACTAGTTTTCCTTCTTGAATTCTTTGAACACAGAAAGAACATTTCTCCATTACTCCTCGAGTTCTAACAGTAACATCAGGATTCAATACCATACGTCCTAAATCATCCTGAGCAGGATTGATTTCAGCCTGAGCTTTGTATGATGGATAATTGAACCAGTTGAAACGACGAACCTTATAAGGACAGTTATTTGCACAATATCTTGTACCAATACATCTGTTGTATGCCATTTGGTTTAATCCTTCATTACTGTGTGTTGTTGCAGCAACAGGACAAACTGTTTCACATGGAGCATGGTTACAATGGTGACACATCATTGGCATGTGAACCACCTTTGGGTTTAAAGCTGCAATTTCTGCATCTGCAAACCAATCCATTTTACTCTTATCGTGATCTTTACGTAAACCTGGAGTTGCTTCTTCATCAGATGCAAAGTAACGATCCAGACGCAACCAATGCATCTCACGTCCTTTTCTCACCTCAGTTTTACCAACTACAGGAACGTTATTTTCTGACTGACAAGCAACAAGACAAGAACCACATCCGATACAAGAAGACAAATCAATTGTCATTCCCCATCTGTGACCAATTTTTTCAACTGGATGTTCATCCCACAAATCAAACTCACCAACTGGTGCCTCAACGTGATGACCATTCTCATCTAACTTTTGTAAAGTATGCGTTGGATTATACGCCTCCTTATCTCGCTTGTTATAAATATCTAAAGTCGTTTCTCTTACAATTGAATGACGCCCCATCACCGTTTGGTGAATTTGCGTTGCAGCAATTGGATAAGAACCTTCTTGTTTTGTTATTGTTGCAACACCTTCATAAGATGTTGTACCATTTACCGTAGAAGTAAATGCAAATGCATTTGCCCCAATTGGCGCAGGATTTCCATTTTCTAAAGTAACATGTCCACCATATTCTTTAGTTTGATACGCAGCCTTACCAATGTTTTCTCCATTAGCACCCCTACCATAACCCAAGGCTACACCAACGGTGCTTAAAGCTTGACCAGGAAGTGGGAAAACTGGGAGTGTAACTTCGTTTGATCCAACCTTAATTGTAGCCAAACCTAAACCATTCTGCTCATCATATGTTGTAGGATAACCTTGTTCCAACATATCTACAGGGTTCATAGTTATGTAGTTATCCCATGTAGCCTTAGTCATTGGATCAGGCAACTCTTGTAACCAAGGGTTATTAGCCTGTGAACCATCACCTAAACCAGCTTTTTGATACAACATAACCTCAACAGCTCCACCCTTTGGAAGCTGACCTTTAACACCACTTAATGAAGCATCGTTAAAAGTAACCGCACTAGCTGCTGGAGCTTCGCTATTATCACAACTGTTATGAACTATATTATTCCAGTAAGATTCAAAATCAGTGTATTTCGTTTGAGTTGGGAAACCATATTGCTCCCATAATCCTCGAATGTATTCGTATGCCACTTTAGAATCTTTTCCACCACGTTTTGCCTTACCAGCCCAAACCAATATTGACTCTATTGCCGAGGATGTATTATGTAATGGTCGAATTGTAGGTTGAGCAACGGCGTAATGAGATCTTGTTACCCCCATATCCATCCATCCTTCTAAAGCATGGTGATCTGGAGTTACATAAGTACAATTAGAAGCAGTTTCATCTGCATAAGCAGATAACGCTACTGTTGTTTTTACTTTACTTAATTTCTGTGCAAAATCACTACCATTTGGCAATGTATATGCTGGATTCACTCCGTAGAAAATTACGGCTTGAGGTCCTTTTCCTGAAACAACATCCTTAACAAAACTATTCATCTTCTCGTCTTGAGACATGAACATGTTAATTGGGTCATTTACATTGATTGTAGTTCCATAAGCTCCAAGTTCAGCATTCAGTTTATTTACTAAAATTTGAACAGCTTTATTATTTGAGCTACAAATTACTAAAGACTCACCTTTAGAGTGCTTTAACGCCTTAACTGCATCATCCGCGATTTTCTTTGCTTCTGCATTCGAAATTGACGTAGACACACCAGTATTAACTCCCATCTTACTCAAGATGTAAGAAATCACATTTGCTTGTTCAGAAGGTTTAATCATACCTCTGCTGTCCGCATTTGAACCAGTCATTGACATGTTAGACTCGAATTGGAAGTGTTTAGACATCCATTCTCCATCTGGGTTTCTTCTAGAAGCGTATTGAGGAGTAAATTGTGTTGGTAACAACCAAGAATTCAAAAAGTCAGCCCCAATACTTACAATAGTTTTTGCTTTAGAAAAATCGTAGTTAGGAATAATTCCATCTGAATCTGGATTCTCCGCATTCACAACTAATCCTAAGCTTTCTTTATTCGCAGCACGCATACCAGCGTATGAAACTGCATCATATTGAATGTGTTCAAATTTATCTCCACCCTCACCATTCAGAGAACTTCCTAATTCAGAAATTGCTGTTTGAACAGAAGGACTGATTACTGTATTCGAAACTAAAACAACTTTATTTGCTGATTTAAGTCCTGATACAATTTTGGCATCAACATCAGAATAAGACTTAACTTCTCCTTTAATAGTTGGTCCAGTTAATCTAGCAGAATCGTACAATCCTAAAACAGAAGCAATGATTCTTGGATTAACAGCACCTTGAGTAATACCTTGATCTTTATTTCCTTTAATGAAAATTGGACGTCCTTCTCTTGTTTTAACAACGATACTTGCATAAGCACTACCATCATAATACGTAGAAGCGTACCAAGTTGCCATACCAGGTGTAACGTTTTCAGGCTTGTTCACATAAGGAATTGCCTTAGTAACAGGAGCCTCACACGCCGCAACAGTAGCAGCAGCAACACTAAATCCTAAAAACTTCAAGAAGTCACGACGTGCAGTCGATGTTTCTTGTAAGTTCTCGTCACCCAAAAACTCCTCAACTGAAGATTGAGCAGGAAACTCTTGATCTCTGGATTCCAAGAATTGTGGAGTTTGTTTCAACTCTTCAATTCCTTTCCAATATTTTCTTGTAATTCCCATATTCTTATATTCGAATAATTCTTGTTCGTCTATTAATAGTGACATTTAGCGCATTCCCATCCGCCTAATTCCATCACTGTTACTTTTCCATCCTCTAAGTACTGACCGTATAGCTCTTTATCACCATCCATCAGACGTTTGTGGATTTCATCATAGTATCCATCTTTCTTAGTATCCAATGTACCATTAGAAATCTCTTTCTCTTTGTGACATTCAATACACCACCCCATAGTTAAGGTAGTTTTTGTCAATTTAAGGTTTCCATCTACTTTATTCAACTCTTCAATTGTTTGAACTTTTGCAGTTTCCGTCATTGCAGCCATATCACCATGACATTGTTTACAATCGATACCACCAACTTCAACGTGTTGAGAGTGATTAAAATAAACGTGATCTGGAAGAACGTGTACTTTGTTCCAAACAATTTCTTTTGTTTCTCCAGTATATTTACCTCCGCCAGCCGGATCAAATCCTGCCGCATCATAAATCTTTTGAATTTGCTCTTGTTGTTCTGGTGTAGTTCCAGTCACTTGTTTGTGACAATTCATACAAACATTAACTGTTGGTAAACCAGCAGTTCTTGATTTCGTAACTGAATTATGACAATACTTACAATCAATTCCATTCGTACCAGCGTGAACTGAGTGAGGGAATGCAATTGGTTGAGACGGCTGATAATTTTCAACAATTCCAATCGAGTATAAGCTTAAGAACAATGTTACAACCAACCCTAAAGCAATCACTACAGTTCCAACTGCAACAGCTTTACGATTAGCCCATGCCCATTGCTTCAACTCATCAGAATACGTCATGTCATCATCATAAGCTTCACCATCCATTTCTGCAGATGCTGATCTCAATTGACGGCGAACACCACCTACAGCTAAAATCACAACCACAAAAACAATTGCAAGTATAATCCAAACCCAACCTAAGCTAGACTCTTGTTCTACGGCATCACCTCCTGCGGAAACAGCAGTATCAGCTGTAGCAGAAACCTCCTCTTGAGCATCAACCCAATCAAAAATACTTGTGATTTGTTCCTCCGTTAAATCAGGGAAGGTACTCATGGCTGTCTCAGACCAAGTCGATACAGTCTGCGCATAAGGATCTGCAGCTGCA
>Ga0193954_1000259_pt1 | contig 32326 bp, 29 predicted proteins | sample BB_5_MG_FD_140340 | JGI IMG/M metagenome (GOLD analysis project Ga0193954, IMG submission 140340) | Microbial mat bacterial communities from the Broadkill River, Lewes, Delaware, United States - BB_5_MG | ecosystem: Environmental > Aquatic > Freshwater > River > Microbial mats | place: USA...
CGTGCACATGGCTATGCTGCGCCACCTCGATGACGAGGGTTTGGCCCGCTACCACCCTTCCAAGACCAATGGTGACTATCTGCGGGCGATCCGCCGGCATCGTGAGCTGGCTGGGCTGTTCAAGAGGGTCGTCTTCGAAACCGAGAGGCTTCGCTTCGGAGATGGGCAAGTCGACCCACGGGCTGTGCAATCCAGCCTTCAGGATGCGCAGAGCATCTTGCCAGCCCACCGAGGCGCTCGAGCGGGCGGCATCGACCTCGCGAGCCCCAGCCTCGTACTGCTGCTGGGGCTCGGCTTAGTCTCGCAAAGCTGCGGCCCCACCCAGGGCATCCAGGCCTACTATAACCACGCGCCGGCGGGCATGAGCGCGCTCATTCCCCTGCTGCAATCGGCCGGACTGAGTGTGCAGGTCAGTCGCGACCGCCTCGTCGACCTGCCCGAAGACACAGGGGTCTTGGTCTTGCGCACCTCGGCCCTGGGCGAGGGCCACTGGCCGAAGGACTTCAAGCTCGATGAGCAGCTGGACCTCGGGCGCAATGTCATCGTGATCGACGATCTGGCGCGCTCATCGGAGCTGCTGCCCAGCACCTCATCGGTCGCCTCCGGCATCAAACCCCAAGCGACGGACCTGCTGCTGCACGTCAACCCCTACGAGCCCTCCTGCGCCTATCCGCTGAGGGATCTACTCCAAGACCCCGATGCCCCACCCGTTCGCCTGCCCGAGGGTCGGCTCATCCTCTGGGATGGGGTCAGCGAGACATCTACGATCAGCCAGCACCCGCTGGTGATGCGACCCTTCCTAAAGGACCGTCGGCGCCCCGACGTGAAGGGCCACACTGCGGCCTACGGCTGGGCCACGCACCGTGTATCTGGCGATGAGGACCTGACCGGCTGCCTCTTTGTCTTCGCGGACCGTGATCTGTTCACCAATGTCTCGCTCACCCGGCCGGCCAACGCGCAGTTCGTCGCCCAGATGTTCACGCTCTTAGTGCCCGACGACACCTCCGTGGTCTTTGCGGACCGGCTGGACCAGTGGACGATGAGTGATGGCAATAACCCCTTCGCGGGCGGCGGTAACGGGGACGGTGCGAACCCCACGGAGGCCCTCAAGGCCTCGAACATGCTGCCATTCGTCGTCCAAGCGCTCATCAGCCTGGCGCTTTTGTACATTTTCTTGGGCGCCGCATTTGGGCCGCTGAGGGACGCAGAGCAGCAAAGCCACAAGGCCTTCGTGGAGCACGCCGAGGCCATCGGGCGACAGTACCACCGCACGGGCAAACCGGGCCTGACTCACTCCGCAACCTCCCTTGCGAAGTATGTGGTCATGCGAAACCGAGACCGCTTGCGTGGCGGCGAGGGCGGCGGTTGGGCTGGTCTTGCCACTGAACTTGCAGAAAAGCACGGCCTGCCCGAAGAGGATGTGCGCGCCGCGCTCCGTCTGGGCATCGAAGGCAAGAGCGAGCTGGGCGCCCCCAAACCCGAAGACCCGGAGCCGTCCAGCGCCCGCCTATTGGACACCCTGACCCGCCTATTGGGCACCCACCGTCGGACCTGAGCGAGGAATCATCACACGTGGATCTGAGAGAATTTAGTCAAACCTTCGAGGCCATTGAGGCCGAAATCGGCCGCATCTTTGTGGGCCAAGACGAGGTGCTCAACTCCGTGCTCGTCGCTATGTTGGCCCGGGGGCATGTGCTGCTGGAGGGCGTGCCGGGCGTCGGTAAGACGCTATTGGTGCGCACCCTCGGTGAAGTATTGGGCTGTCACTTTCGACGTGTGCAGTTTACGCCGGACCTCATGCCCTCGGACGTGACGGGCTCCACGCTGTACAACAGCCAAAAGGGCGCCTTCGAGTTCAAGCACGGCCCCGTCTTTACACACATCTTGCTCGCCGATGAGGTCAACCGCGCGCCGGCCAAGACCCAATCCTCGATGCTGGAGTCTATGGCGGAGCGTTCGGTGACCGTGGATGGGGTCACGCACCCCCTGCCCGAGCCTTACTTTGTGCTGGCGACTCAGAACCCGCTGGAAAGCGCGGGGACCTACGCACTGCCCGAGGCCCAGCTGGACCGCTTCTTATTCAAAGTGCTCATCGACCATCCGGCTCAGGCGGTTGAGGAGGCCCTGCTCAAGAACGTGCGCGACGGCTTCGACGCCGCCAATCTGGCCTCGGCCAAACTTAAGCGTGTCACTACGGCGCAAGTTTTCTTGCAGATGCAGAAGGCGGTGCAGACGGTCGGCGTGGATGACAAGATCATCAGCTATATCGCCTCACTTGTCGGGAACACCCGCAAGCACCGGGCGGTGCAGATCGGCGCTTCACCGCGTGCCGCAATCGCGTTGCTGCAAACCGCACGCGTGGAGGCGGCGATTCAGGGGCGCAACTTCGTAGTGCCCGATGATGTGAAGACCCACGGCAAGGCGGTGCTCAGGCATCGACTCATCCTGCAGCCGGACGCCGAGATCGAAGGTGTGACCCCGGACGAAGTTGTGGAAGGTGTCTTGCACGAGACCCAGGTCCCGGGCATGGGGGAGTCTGCCCAAGCCACCCCGGCCGCCTCAGGCGGCCAGCCTGTGCCCCCAAGCGGCACGGCCGCGCCTCCGTGGGAGCAGGCTCAGAGCAGCCCGGCGCCCTCGGCTCCCGCGCACCCCGCGGGCGCGCCTGTGGGCTCAGGACCCGCACGCACAGCCGGTATGGACCCCGATACCATCCCGCCTACGGGCCCGGGACCGCTGAATAACGGCTCAAACTCATGAGGTTCATCCCCGGCCGGGCGCTGCTTTTGGCGATGCTCGCGCCTCTGCTCTTGGGGCTGGTCGCCATGGTAGCGCCCTCCACCGTCACCGCGATGCTCATCGCAGACGCGGTGATCGTGGTCCTGGCCCTGATCGACCTCGCCTTGGTCTACAAGGCCGGCGTACACGTGCGCCGCGAGGTCAAGGAGACCGTCTCATTAGCGCGCCCTGTGCCCGTGACCATCGAAGTGAAGAGTGGGCTGAAGCGCAAGGTAACCTTCGATATCAACGAGGGGGTCTTCGAACACGCGGAGACCGAAGGCCTGCCGCTGAGCCTTGAGGTGGGCGCAGGCCTGGTGCGCCGAACCACATACAAGCTCAAGGCGATGCAACGCGGCGAGCAGTTCCTGGGTGACCACTTCGTGCGCTACCCCTCGCCCGCCGGCTTTTGGATTCGGCAGGTGCGCATTGCCGCCGAGACGAAGATGCGCGTCTTCCCAGATGTGCAGGCTGTCCGGCACTACGAGATGCTCGCGCGGCAAAATCGCGACGTCATGAGCAGTCGACTCACGAAGATGCGGGGCGGAGATACCGAGTTCGAGCGCCTGCGCGATTTCTTGCCGGATGATGAGTTCCGTCGCATCGACTGGCGGGCGACGGCACGCCGCAACAAGATGACGGTGCGCGAGTTCCAGCTGGAGAAGAACCAGAACCTGGTCTTCATGCTGGATTGCGGGCGCATGATGACGGCGGTTTGGGATGAGCTGACCGCGCTGGATTACGCGCTTAACGCCACTTTGATGCTGTCCCACGTCGCCATCCGGCGTGGGGATCAGGTGGGGCTGCTGGCCTTCGACGAGAAGGTCTCCCGGATCATCAAACCCCGAGCCGGCAATAGCGCTTCGAATCAGATCATCCAGGCCACGTACAACCTCTTTCCGAAGATGGTGGAGTCGGATTATGAGCAGGCGTTTCGCGCGTTGAAGCTGCACGTTCGTAAGCGAACCCTCGTGGTTTTCATCACGCACGCCATCGACGAGCAGACCGCGCAACGCATCCAGCGCCTGTCCCGGGACCTGATGCCCCAGCACCTTCCCCTATGCGTCTTGCTCAGGGACCGCGAGCTGGAGTCTCGGGCCAACATGGTGGCCAAGAACGAGGAGCAGCTTTGTATTCAGGCTGCCGCCGCCGAGATGTTGATGTGGAGGGATCGCCTGCATAGGGAGATGCAGCGCGCGGGTGTCTTGGTCTTAGACGTCTTGCACAATCAACTCACCGGCAGCCTGGTTTCGCGTTACCTTGAGGTGAAAGCTCGAGGCTTGATCTGAGGTGAGTGCACTCACGCCCAAGACCGGCGGCACCAAATTCGGTCCCTACACGATCTACGAGCGGCTCGGCCAAGGTGGCATGTGTCTGGTCTTTCGCGCGCGCCGTGAGGACGCGGCCTACGACTGCGCGCTGAAGGTCTTGCGCCAGGATCAACGCAGCGATGAGCGCGTCCTAGACCTCTTCATCACCGAGGCGGACCTCTCTCTGCTGCTCGAGCACCCCAACCTCATCCGGACCTACGAAGCCGGCGAGGTTCAAGGTCGCTACTACATCGCAATGGAGCTGATGCAGGGCGGCACATTGGGTGAGCTGCTAAGGGAGTGCACACGTCGGCAAGTTCGCTTGCCTCAGGACTTCGCTCTATATGTCGTCAGCGAAATCCTGGAGGGTCTACACAGCTTGCATACCGCAGAGGGGGCCACCGGCCGAGAGCTGGGCCTCATCCACCGCGACATCACTCCGCACAACATCTTCCTCGCCTTCGATGGCCGGGTGATCCTCGGGGACTTCGGCGTCGCGCTCATCCAAGCCTATGGCGATAACTCCCCGGGTGAGGTGCTCGGCAAGCTGGGTTACCTCGCGCCCGAGATGGTCAGCATGGAGGAGGTGGACCGACGTGCCGACATCTTTGCCGCGGGCGTCGTGCTCTATGAGCTGCTCACCGGCACGCGCATGTTCGACGGCAAGGACGAGGAGACCGTGCTCGCAGACATCGCGGAGGCGAAGTTTCCCAGGCCGCGTAAGGTTCGGGAGTCGATCTCGCGTGCGCTGGAGTTGGTGCTTCTCAAGGCCCTCGCGCGCCGGCCCAAGGACCGCTTCGAGACCGCGGAAGAGATGCTGTATGCGCTGGAGCCGCTGTGGTCGCGGCAGGTGGGCAGCCCCTACGCTCTGGCCGCGCTCTTGAGCGCCGTCTATCCGGACCGTGCCCATGCCTGGCGCGCTGAGCACCAGCTGCTCGCAGAGTCTCTGGACGGCCGGCCCTTCAAGTCCTGAGATCCACGTGCCCTCCTTTAACGTCAGCAACCGCGTCGCTCAGACCTTCGCTCGCTTCACGGCGGCACCGATCATCATCGGCGGCTGCGGTCGCTCGGGCACGACCCTATTGTCCTCAGTCTTGTCCTGCCATCCCCGCATCGCGGTGATCGGGCCCGAGACGCGCGCATTCTGCAGGGGCGCCTACCCTGCGGACCGGCCCGCCCACGACGCGCCCTTCGACCTGCAATCTCTATTGCCACACCTTGAGGCTGCAGCGCCCAGCGCGGTGCGCTGGTGCGAGAAGACCCCGCGCAATGTGCATACCTTTGAGCGCATCGTGCGCCTGTTCGATGGGCGGGTGCACCTGCTTCACATCGTGCGTGATGGTCGCGACGTCGCCTGCTCCTTTCACCCCGATGACCCCCGGCAGCCGTGGATAAGCCCTGAGCGTTGGGTGCAGGACGTGCGGGCTGGTCTTCGCGTGGCCCATCTGCCCCAAGTGCATACGCTGCGCTACGAAGATCTGGTCCACCGCTTCGAGGCTACGATGACCGCCGTCGCTAAGGCGATCGGCGAGCCCGACCCCGAGCCCTTCTTCCGCTACCCAAAGGGCGCCACGGTGGTCGAGCATGCCGCTTGGAGCGGTCGTGCCCAAAAGGTCAATAAGGTCTCGGCCGGACGCTGGCTCCGACCTGAGAATCACACCTACGCGGCGGGCCTGCTTCGCCACCCTGATGCGCAGGTTCTATTGCAGGCTTCTGGCTACGGACCCGAGCCCAGCGCTGAACCTCCGGCCTTTCAAGCCCCCGCTGTACCGCCAAGCAGCTGGACTGAGGACCTGGAGCGGCTGCCCGGCGCGGGCCTGGGTTCACGGGCGGTCCGCGCCCTCACCGGACGGCTTCAGGGGCAGCAGCGCCACCGAGCGGCCTCGAAGCTCAAGCGGGCCCAAGCAAGCGTGCCTCTGAACCGCTCCGGCGCATGCAGCCAGCCCGCCATCTTCATGATGGGGCCGGCCTGCGGGGGGCGCGATGTGCTGTCCTTGCTGCTACACGCGCACCCCCACCTGCACGTGCTGCCGGAGGATGCTCACGTGCTCTCACGAGTGGCTGCGTTTGCCGCTCCCCAGGCCTATCGACAGCTCGCAGACCGGCTACAGCTGGGGCCAAATGTACGTTGGGTGGACCCCAGCTATGACAACCTAGCCTTCGCAGCCACGCTGCGCACCCTATTCAAGAACGCGATGTTCTTGGTTGTTACACGCACTGAGGCGGAGATGGTGCACAGCCTTACCGGACGGCTCGGCAACCGTTACGCGGCTGAAGTTCAGGTGAACAGTGAGCTGGAGCAGGCCCTAGAGATTGCGCGTTGGCCGCAGGCTATGCACGTGCACGAGCCGGAGCTACGCCGCCATCCGCAGGTCATCCTGCAGCGAATCGCTAACTTCTTGAACCTACCGACCGCACCCGAAGTCAGCGAGGCGCTGAGCCGAATCGCGCCACATCTCCAGCGGCTCGAGGACGCCAGTGAGGAGCGGGTGCCGTGAAGGCAAGGACCCTCGCCCGCATGCTGCGGCGCCGCCCCCACCCCGAGGTAATTCGGGCCTTGGCTAAGGTCCGGCGCGTGGGCGGCTACGTCCCGCCGGGGCTGGGCCCGGAGGATGTGCTCGTCTTCTGCTCAGTTCAGGACGCCGCGGATCAAATCGAAGGCTTTCTAGACCACCACCTTGCACTCGGAGTGCGCGGCGTCGTGATGCTTGATCAGGGCTCCCGCGACGAGACTGTGCAGCTTGCCTTGCGGCGCGCGCCGGTCCTGGTCCTGCATAGCCCGGATCCCATCACGAACCCCGAGACCGTGCGGGCCATCCTCGAGCCTCGCTTCCTCGGGGACGCACGTGCTCTGTGGCTGAATGTCGAGCAGCGCTTCAGTTTCTTGGGCCAAGACCGCATCTCCCTGGGCCGACTGTGCCGCTTCTTGGCCCGTGAGGGCCGCCCAGGACCGCTGGCGGTCGAGGCGAGCAGCCTGGCAGGCCCGCGGTACGCCGCGTACTGCGATGCCGAGGCCCGGGACCGCAAGGTGTTCTGCGTTGGATTTCACAAGACGGGCACCACCTCGATGGGCACCCTCTTTCGGGCCTTGGGCTACCGCGCGATCAGCAATCACCGCACCCGCGACCGGGGTTTTGTTCAGGCCCTCAGCGAGGGGCGCCTCGACGCGCTGATGCACATCGCACGGCTCGCCAATGCCTTCGAGGACAACCCCTGGCCGCTATTCTATGAGCAGTGGGATCGTGCCTTCCCCGGCAGCCGCTTCATCCTCACGACCCGGGACCCCAGCGCCTGGTCCCGGAGCGTAGTGAACCACTTTGGCGCTCAGGCCGAGCCGGACTCCGCGATGCGGCGGCTGATCTACGGCGATTTGGCTGGTGACCCCAAGGGGCACGAGGCGCTGTACCGAGCCAGGATGCACGCCCACAATGAGGCGGTGCGGGCCTACTTCTGTAGTCGAAGCGCAGATCTGCTGGAGGTCGATGTGAGCGAACCCGACGCACTGACCAGGATCTGCGAGTTCCTAGGGCACAAGACGGAGCTGCAGCGCATGCCGCACGCCAACCGACGGCTCACCTAGAGATTCCGAGCGAGGCACGGGCAAGAACGCTTGTCGAAGCCAAGGTCAGCACATTACGAGCACCCCATGGCAGACGGCCGGGACAAAGAGCGAGCGCGGGCCTTTTGGCGCATGCACCGGCGTCAGGTCTGGGTCTTGAGAGGGGCGGTCCTGGTCAGCTGTTGTTTGGCGGGCATGATCAGCGCCACGATCTGGACGCCCGAGGCGCGTACTCCGCAGATGCTGCTATTCACCAGCCTGCCGATCTTCGCCCTGTACTGGTGGAAGTGGCGCTGCGTGCATTGCAATAAGCGCCTCATGCAACCCATATTGCCCGGCTACTGCCCCGCGTGCGGCGAGCCCCTGAAGAGAGAGCAGAAATGAGCAGCGACGAAGGTCACTTTGAGATCATGGAAAAGCGACGGGTCTACCTGAGCCTCGCGATGTTCTTTGCGCTGATCGGCGTGGTGTTCAGTTTTTGGCTGCTCTTCAAGCACCCGGAGCTGGGCCGCACTCCGATCTTCACGCTGCTGGGGGCGTGGCTACCGTACTACGCCCTGCTGGCCTTCGTCTGGAAGTGCAGTAAGTGCGGCTCGCGCATCGGCAACCAGCCCATGGCCAAACACTGCCCGAAGTGCGGGGAGGCTCTCAAGCGCCCGGACGAGTCCTAAGACTTTTGACCCACAAACTTCGCGCTCCAGACCTTGCCTGCGGCGGCATCGGTGGCGCTGTTGATGAACTCCGGTGTGAGGCCTTCCGCCGCATCATCCAGCGATACGACGGCCAGGAGTTGGGCCTTGTCATAGAGCAAGCGTTCCTGCACTTCGACGTCCTTCAAGCCACTGGCCTCTAGCCCGCTTTTGTACTCAGACTCCGAGATCGCGCCACCAATACACGCGGAGTGCATCGCAGCGTGCTCTCGAAGGGCCTGCGGCAGCTCCTCGACGACGATGTCTGAGACGGAGATTCGGCCGCCTGGTTTGAGCACGCGAGCAATCTCTTTGAAGACCGGACCCTTATCCGGCGCGAGGTTGATGACACAATTGGAGATGACCCAGTCCACGGAGGCGTCCTCCACCGGTAGGTCCTCGATAATGCCCTTTCGAACCTCCACGTTCTGCAGCCCAGCCTGCTCCACATTCTTGCGTGCCGCCTCGATCATCGCGTCCGTCATATCCACGCCGATCACCTTGCCGCTGGGGCCCACCTTCTTGGCTGCGATGAGCAGGTCCAAACCGGCACCCGATCCGAGGTCCAGCACGACCTGTCCCGGCTTGACGTCAGAGAACGCTAGTGGGTTGCCGCAGCCGAAAGAGCTGCTCACCGCGGCCGCAGGTAAACCTGCGGCATCCTCCTCATAATCGACGAGCTTGGCAGCGTTGCCTGCGGGCTTAGAGCTGCCTCCGCAGCAAGAGCCGGTCTGAGCCTCAGCCCGCTGCAAGGCGCGCTCGTAGGCGGCAGAGACGGAGTCACGAATGTCTTGATCGGGTGCGGAGTTGCTCATGGTGATGCTTCCTTATGCGCGGCGGCCTGGGCATCCAGGGCGTCGGCGAGTTGGCGAAGGTGGGTGGACAGCGCTTGCACGCGCAGGATGTATCGGACCTCGCGGCCCGACTTTTGGGCCTCAACGACGCCCGCGTCGCGCAGCTGGCGAAGGTGTCGGGAGACCCCAGACAGGTGCACGCCGCAGCACTCTTGGACCTCCGTGACGGTCTGGGGCGCCCCGGCGATGGCCAGGCGGGCGACCACTTGGAGCCGTACGGGGTCCGCAAGGCTTCGAAATAGCTCAGGATCGAGCAGTGCCTCTAGGTTCAAACCGACGCAGCAGCCCTCGTCCATGGAGCAACGATAGCACGTTTGCGCAATCATGCAACTGTTTCTTGAAGCAGCTAAGTGAGAGTGCGTGCGGCGACGGCCCGCTCTCCCTGCACCGTGTACAGCAGAGTGCGGCGGCCATGCTCATCTACGAAGACGAAGGGGTCTCGCAGCTGATTGACGCCGCCAGACGCAACCCCGCCTGCGGACTTCTTCGCAAGATGCCCTGCGCCCTCCCATGGTTGGTAGGCCCGATGCACCTCCCGGGTCGCGCGCGCGGTCCAGGCGCGCCAGTCCGCCCCAAGCGCGACATCTGAAGCGATGATGCGCTCGGGGGCATCGGCCACGCGGCTAAAGTAGAGCGTCAGCCTATCCTGCGATGGCTCAACACAGACCGCGAGGTGGCGCGCGACGGTATTGAGTCGGGGCCGACCATCAGGACGCAGGGGCGCGTCCGACGGAACGTCGAAGAGCTGCGGACCACGCGTCCAGGCTTCGGTCTCACCCCAGCCCCGTTGAGGTGCTCGGTGGAGCCAGCCGCCCGGAGTGACCCCGTATCGTCGGCCCTGGTACTCAAAGACCCGCAAGTAGGCCGGCGCGAGCCCCACCCAGGCGCCGTCCTGTCGTCGTACCGGCTCAAACCACAGACCATCCTCACTTCGCAGGGCAAAGCTCATCTGATCTTCTTCGCCCCCGATCACGGGCATGTGGGCGTACATCACAAATTGGCGGGCTTCGACGTCGAGGTGCACATCCGGAGAGGCAATATGCAGGGGGCGGCGCGGCACATCGCTGCCGATGCGCAAGCCTTCCTGCATGGCGCGGCCCTGCTCGGGCAGTGCCACGAGGTCATAGACCCCGGCCCCCAACCAACGGGCGTCGCGGTGAGAGCCGCAATTGTGCAGCGTCCAGGGGCCCTGCAGCCGAGGCGCCCAGGCCATCCGAAGGTACTGTCCGAGGTGGTGCGCGAAGTATAGGTAGTAGCGGGCGTCGGGGTGGGCTCGGCAAGGTGCCCACTCGGGCACTCGGATCAGGCAGGGCCCGTTGATATTGAGACCCTGCCGAGCGATGCCCGCGGCCGCGAAGTGCCCTGGGTGCACCAAGGCCCTTCCGAAGATGGGGCGAGCCAGCCCCAGGCCTGCAAGCTGGGCTTCGGCCCGGCGGCGCAAGCCCACAAGACGCCTGCGCAACCGTGCCACGCGCTCACTTCATCCGATAGCCGTGCATCTCGTTATTGAAGATCCACGCCACCATCTCACCAATTTCGAAACGATCGCTCATGAAGGAGTGGATCGTCGCCGCCGCAGAGCCGGCTTCGCGCAGGTCGCTGCGAGCCTGCACCATCTCGCGGATGCGCGCCCTCCAGGTGCCGATATTGGCGGGCCGAAGGTCCACCCAGCCCCGGTTGGCCCAAGTCTCCACGTCGCCGTCCTCGATCTTCACGTCGATGCTATGCCCCAATAGCTCCGGCACGTTGATGCGCGGACCGCGCAGCAGGGTCGCACCATCGGGCATCAAGATAGGAATTCCGATGGAGGGCGCGCTGCGGCCTACGCCGGAGACCTCGAGTTCATCACCCAGCTGGCCGGCCACCTCTTCATCACTCGCCGAGTCCTGCAATACAGCCTGCACCGTGGTGTAGTGATGCTTGAGCATCGAGGCCTCGAAGAGCAGCTTGGACAGCTCTGGCGGCCCTAGCTTGCCCAACGCGATGGACGGCACGCCGCCGTCAGCGGTGACGCGCTCTTCTTCCGCGTTGAGGTCACGAAGGGCCACTCCACGCACCAAGCCCGCCTTATAGGTGGGGTTGAGCACAGAGGCGTCCATCGCGCTGATGACGTCCTGACCGGTATTGGCGCCGCGGATCTCCAGCACGATGGTGCGCGCGATCTCCTCGGGCGTGATGTACTCCATCTGGCCCAGCGCGGTGATCGCCGCGAACTCACCCCGCGTGAAGACGCCATTTTCACCCGTATCGACCACCGGAATCTCCAGTGCTCCGACGCGGTCATAACCCTCCTCACCCTCCTTAAGGGTGAGCGCGGTCTGCTCACGAATCGCGAGGCGCTTGGGGCTGAAGAGGCTCTTATTGCCGTGCTTGTCGGCGACCTCACGCACCCGCACCGCGCGATAGCCGATCATCGCGGCCGGCTTGACCTCTTTCACGATGGGCGCGCCAGGGGTGCGCGCGAGCAAAAAGAGCAAGCCGGTATGCCCAAAGGCCGCCTCGTTCTTGGCCAGCAGCTTCACAGACGGTTTGTCCTCAGAGTGGGTGTACGGGATGTTGAGGCCCATGCCGCCCGTGCCGGTGGTGCCGACCTTGAGATAGACCCGCGTCTTGAACTCGCTCGTGGCCCGGTGCACGAAGCGCACATGCTGGATGAGTTGCGGAACGGATTGGGACAGCAGCAGCGCCTCGATGTCCTGCACGCCGTCCTTGTTGATGCCCTCGTCCGTAATCCAACCACGCACCTTGGCAGCGCCGTCGAACACGTCCTGGTACGAAAAGCCGGTGGCCGTGTTGACGGCGTCCACCACCACCTCGGGTCGGTGGTCCCGGACCAGCCTCACCAGGTGGTTATTTTCGTAGGCCGCCTCGAAGTCTCCGTAGAGCGTATCGAGCAGCATGCGGCGACGCTCGGGCTGCGCCAGGAGCTCTGCACGCGAGGTATTCGCGACCTCGGTAGGCACGAAGAGGTTGCCCCAGGCGGGCACAAAGGAAGTTGAGTTGCCAAACTCCTTTTCGTGGGCCGCGCAAGCCTGCTTCGCCTCTTGCTCGAACAGGGAGCAAACGACGATGCGGCTGGGGTTCAGCTCATTGACGATATGGCGAATGACTTGGGTTCCCACCAAGCCTGCGCCGCCGAGGATCATATAGTCGCGATACATGGGCCAGCCTTTTGCCCCTCTCGAAAGGGGCGGCGGAGCATACCAAAAATGACCGCGAATGTGCGGGTGCTCACCCGCGCAAGTGAAGCAGGGTACGGGCTTCTGCGGGTGAGGCGATGTCGCGACCCACCTCACGGGCCAGATCCGCCATGGTCTCGATGAGCTGGCCGTTGCCGCTGCACTTGTCGCCGTTGGGCAGGTAGAAGGTGTCCTCCACCCCGGTGCGCAGGTTGCCGCCCAGCTCGGCGGTGCGGCGGTGCAGGGGCCAAACCTCTGCGCGCCCGATCGCGGTCACCTGCCAGGTGCAGCCCTCGCCGAGGTACTCCTTGAGCAGCTCCAGCAACCGCGGATCTGCGGGCATGCCAGAGGACACGCCCATCACGAAGTTGACGTCGGGGTCTTTGACCATGCCGCGATGCACGAACAGATTCACGGATCGCACAATGCCTACGTCGAAGCACTCCAGCTCCGGCACGGTCTCGGTCTCGGCCATCGCGTCCAAAAAGCGCTGCACTTTGCTGACTGGGTTGTCGAAGACCATGGGCGGCCACGCCCAGTCCCCATTCTTGCGGGTCTTGAGATAGTTGAGGGTGCCCGCGTTGCAGGCCGCCATCTCAGGGCGGATCTTCATAAGCACGCCCACCGGCCCGCTGATGTCCTCGCCCACCACTCCCGTGGATTGATTAATGATGACCCCGGGGCAGGCGTCCCGAATCGCGGCGTCGATGTCGGCGGCGACCTGCGGTTCCCACGTGGGCATGAAGCCCATGCCCGGCTCCTGGTTTCGATAGTGCACGTGCATGACCGAGGCGCCCGCATCGAAGGCCTGCTTGGCGGAGGCCGCCATCTGCTCTGGCGTCACGGGCACCGGGTGCTGTTCAGGGTTGGTGAGCACGCCAGTCAGGGCGCAGGTGATGACTACTTTGTCGCTCATGATTCTTCCTCGGGGACCAGCTCTACCAGCGGCTGCTTGCCCTTTACTTGATCGTCGGCGCGGGCGTGCACCGCGTGCACGACCCCGTCCCGGGAGACCGTCAACTCCATTTGCATCTTCATCGCCTCGAGCACCATGACGATCTCGCCCTTTTGCACCGCCTGGCCGGGCGCCACGGAGACCGAGACCACCTTGCCGGGCATCGGAGCGATCGCCGTATCCTCGCTCACTTGCTGGGAGGCCGCGTCGCTCTGTGGCCTCAGCTCGAAGTCGAAGGTGCAACCGTCCAGGCTGAGGGTGAGGGTCTGCTCGTAGCGATCGAAAGCAAACTTGCGAGTGATACCATCGCACTCGAAGCGGCCCAGACCAGCGCTGTGCCCCAGCTGGCTGACCTTCACCTCCGACTCACCGACCTTCACCAAACCGCCGCCGGGCTCGGGCTGGACCTGTAGACGATGCTCCTGTGCTCCATGCACAAGCCGCACGGGAGCCGCGCGGACTCCCGTGCTGCGCCAATAGTCCTGACCCTGCTCGCCCACGACCAGCAGGCCTGCCAAGGCCCAGACCGCATCGCTGGGGCTCGGCGCCTCAGCGTGCGCAAGGTGGGTTTCAATGAAATCGGTATGGGCTTTGCCGGCCCTGAACTCCGGGTGATCCAGGATGCTGAGCAGGTAGCCGCGATTGCTGACGAGGCCGTGCAGCTGAGTCTGGCGCAGCGCCCGGGTCAGGCGCTGCAGGGCCTCCTCCCGGTCCCGACCGTGCGCGATGATCTTGGCGACCATGGCGTCATAGTGGGTGGTGACCTCTTGCCCCTGCTCAATGCCGTGGTCGATGCGCAAGCCCGGGCCCTTTGGCCAACGCAGGCGGCGCACAACGCCGACCTGGGGCAAGAAGCCTCCATAGGCATCTTCGGCGTACAGGCGGGCCTCCACGGCGTGTCCTTGCATGCGCAAGTCTTCCTGCGCAATAGGCAGCGCTCTTCCTGCGGCCACATCCAGCTGCCAGGCGACCAGATCCTGCCCCGTCACCATCTCGGTCACGGGGTGCTCGACCTGAAGACGGGTATTCATCTCCATGAAGAAGAACTCCCCATCCGGGGTGAGCAGCATCTCAACCGTGCCGGCGCCCTCGTAGCCAATGGCCCTGGCTGCCGAGGTCGCGGCCTGCCCCATCCTCTCGCGCAAGTCTTTTTGCACGGCAGGAGATGGCGCCTCCTCGATGACCTTCTGATGCCGCCGCTGTACCGAGCAGTCTCGCTCCCCGAGGTGCAGCACGTTGCCGTGCTGGTCGGCGAAGACCTGAATCTCGACGTGCCGGGCGGACATGATGGCGCGCTCCAAGATGAGCTCACCATCCGAAAATGAGGCCAGCGCCTCGGCCCGAGCCGCCGCGAGGGCCCCCGGCACCTGCTCCGCCTCAGTCACCAACCTCAGGCCACGCCCGCCTCCGCCCGCGCTGGCTTTGACCATGAGCGGCAGGCCGATCTTCTTGGCCTCGGCGAGTAGGACCTCGGGATCTTGCTCACCCTCAGAATAGCCCGGCACCACTGGCACGCCCGCGGCCTGCATGCGCAGCTTGGATTGACGCTTCGAACCCATCAGCCGGATGGCCTCGGGAGGTGGGCCAATGAAGATGAGCCCCGCCTCAAGGCAGGCCCTTGCAAAGGCCTCGTTCTCCGCCAAGAAGCCATAGCCCGGGTGCACCGCATCGGCCCCGGTGTCCTGGGCGGCTTTAAGGATGCGCTCGACGTTTAGATAGGAGTCAGCGGCGGCGGCAGCCCCGATGTGCACCGCGACGTCGGCCTGCTGCACATGCGGCGCGCCTCGGTCCGCATCACTATAGACGGCCACCGTCTCGTAGCCCAAGGCGTGTGCGGATCGAATGATGCGACAGGCGATCTCGCCGCGATTGCTGATGAGTATGCGTTTCATCGTCAACCTACCTTACATTCTCGCCACGCCGAAGGTGACGGGGCGCAGGCTGCGTCTGGCTTCCTCGCGGCAGGTTGCCAGACACACCGCGAGCACCTTGCGTGAGTCACGCGGGTCGATAATGCCGTCATCCCAGAGCCGGGCGGTGCCATAAAAGACCGAGGTCTGGGGCTGCATCTTGCTCACCACCTCATGTTTGAGCGCGTCGAGGAAGTCCTGGGGCGGCTCCTGCCCCATCTTCTTCATCATCTTCTCCTTGGTGATGATCTCCAGCACCGTGCCCGCCTGCTGGGGCCCCATCACCCCCACCTTGGCGTTCGGCCAGGAGAAGATGAAACGCGGCGACAGGCCACGACCCGCCATTCCATAGTTACCAGCGCCCCACGAGCCGCCAAGCACCAGGGTCAGCTTGGGCACGGTGGCGTTGGCTACGGCCTGAATCATCTTGGAGCCATGTTTGACGATGCCGCCCGCCTCCGCGTCCTTGCCGACCATGTAGCCGGTCGTATTTTGCAAGAAGACCAGCGGGGTGCCGGACTGGCTGCACAGCTGAATGAATTGCGCGGCCTTGGTGGCGCCCGCGGGGTCAATCGGGCCGTTATTGCCAATAATGCCGACTGCGTGGCCCTCGATGCGCGCGTGTCCGCAGATAGTATGCGGGCCATACTCCGTCTTGAAGCCCAGGAACTGAGAGCCGTCGACGATACGCGCGATGACCTCGTGCACATCATAGGGCTTTTGGTAGTCGGTCGGCACCACACCGCAGAGTTCTTCGGCCGAATACTTGGGCGCTAAGAACTCGCGGGTGGGCTCCGCAGGCAGGCTTTCATCCCACGGGAGCTGGTCCATGATCTCCCGAGCCATCTGCACCGCGTGTGCGTCGTCCTCCGCAAGGTACTCTGCGGTGCCCGCGACCTCGGTGTGCATGATCGCTCCGCCCAACTCATCATCGGTGGCGATCTCGCCCGTGGCGGCCTTGAGCAGGGGCGGCCCCGCCAAGAAGATCTTGGAGTGCCCGCGTACCAGCACCACGTAGTCGGACAGGCCAGGCAGATACGCCCCGCCGGCTGTGCTGGAGCCGTGCACCACGGTGATCTGCGGGATGCCCGCCGCCGACAACCTCGCCTGGTTCGCGAAGGTGCGGCCGCCCTCAACGAAGAGCTCGTCCTGGTAGAGCAGGTTGGCGCCCGCGCTCTCCGCGAGCGTGATGAGCGGCAGCTTATTTTCGAGCGCGATCTCTTGAATGCGCAGGCCCTTCTTGAGGCCCATCGGCGAGACCGAGCCGCCTTTGATTCCCGAGTCGGTGGCGGTGACGATGCAGCGCTTGCCGCAGACAAAGCCGATGCCGCTGATGGACCCGCCGCCGTGCACGTCATCCTTGCCGTCATCATCGTGCATGCCCAGGCCAGCGAGCGTGGACAGCTCCAAGAAGGGCCGACCCGGATCCAGCAGCTGAGCGACTCGCGCCCGGGGCAAGATCTGACCGCGCTTGTCGAACTTCTTCTTCGCGCGCTCGGAGTTGGCCCGGACCGTAGCTTCGAAGGTGCGAAGCTGCTCAACGAGGGCCAGCATGGCCTCGCGCTGGGCCTCGAAGCGTTCGGACCGAGGTTCGATCTGTGACTCAATGACCGCCATATCGACTCGCGTGACACCTTGCGTCACTGTGAGGCGCGGTTCAAGCCGGGCCCCGCCCTATAGCGCAGGCCAAGGGCAGCAGGGCCAAGAGCAGCATCGCGCGCATGGCCATGGTGTGGCTCAGCCTCTGGCGACAGTGCCGCAGAGCGAGCCACTTCGGCTCCTGATCCCGAAACGAGATATTCGGCGGCTCAAGTCAGCAGCCAGGCCTCCGACGGTTCCCTGCCAGGGGACGTGCACCACTACGTCTCGGGGGAGTTGAACATGCATCGAGCCACTTGGATCTTCGTCGCGACCGCGGCCCTCACAACCTCAACCGCCTGGTCCGCGGACCTGACCGTGCTGGTCGGCCCGAAGGGCAGCCCGGCCTATGACGCGGCCAAGGCCGCCGCCGATGGCTCCAACACCGTCGCGCAGCGCAAGATCCACAAAGCCTTCAATGCCGCCGCCAAGCATCTCCAGAGCTGCGGCGCCTGTACCGTGACGATCAAGGTCGCGGGTGGCACCTACAAGGGCAAGGGACGCACTGGGCAGTGGAGCTTCCCGGAGGTCAAGGCGCCGCAAGCCACCCTGCGGATTCTCGGTGGATACGACGCGGCCTTCAAGAGCCGCGCGCCATTTTCGCAACCTTCCCTGCTGATGGCCTCGGAGAACCGAAGCGCGCCCCTGCTCACCTTCGAGGGAAGAAACCACGCGCTACATGAGCTCTATCTGTCCGGTTTCGTCTTCGACGTGGCCCCCGGCAATAAGTACGATGCGAAGACGAACTCACTCAAGCGTGCCGGTAGCTGCACCTTCGAGATCCTTCGCTTCGGCTACCTGAGCACGGATCGACTCGTGGTTGCCGACAACGTCTTCATGAACGCGGCTCAGCGCGGCACCGAACCTTTGATTCGCTCACCAAGCCCAGACACTCAGGTCATCGTGCGAAATAACTTCATCATGAATAATACGCTGGCGTGGATTGTAAAATCCGCGAATGGCCGTCACAAGCCGGCCAAGTACATCGTCTCGGGCAATAGCTTCATCATGAACTGGCCCTATAACCCGGACCCCAATACCGCACAGCCCGCAGCGCTGGAGATCGGGAACAAGTACACGGCGGGTGAGGTCGTCATCGAAGAGAACATCTTCGCGCACAACATCGGGGGCGCGATCATGCCCGGGTATGACGACACTCAGGGGCCCAAGATCAGCATCAAACGCAACCTCTTCTTTGGCAATGGGGTGCTCTTCGGGCCCACCGCCACAGACACCGGCGCGGTCGTTGGTAAGTTCAATAAGGCGGCCACACATAGCCTCTACTCGGCCGAAGACGTGGAGGATGATTTTGAGTGGGAGGTCGCCGACAACGTAAGCTTCGACCCCAAGGTGCCGATCGCGCTGGTGGACCCGGGAGTTGTGGATAGTGATGCTATCAAGGCCAAGAAGACCGTGCTCAATGATGTGCGACGCCTATTTGGACAGAACGTCGATGGCGGCAAGGTGGACATCAAGAACTTTGCACCCCGACTGGGTCTGGAGCTCGGCCAGCTGCCCTTCCCCGCCGAGCCGAAAGCCGTGAAGTACGGGGTCCGTGCCGACCGCGTCGAGCAATTCTAAGTCCTGGACCCTGCACAGGGCAACGCCACCTCATTGTGCCCCGACGCGAGACAGCTCACGCCATCAAGATCTCATGCGGGCCCTCTGCCAGCCGAACGGATCGAGAACAAGGGGTGATGAGTCAATAACGCGGCCCGCCCGCGTGAGGGGCCCGATCACCCGGAGGCATCCTGATCATGCAGTTCTTCCGGTCCCTTTCCATTTCGAATAAGCTCATAGGAGGCTTTGCGACCGCCCTGGGGGGCCTCATCGTTATCGCTGGGATGGCGGGTATTACCCTAGATGCGTCCAATGGTGGCCTAGAGGACTACCGGGTCATCGCCCGCAACTCCAACGCTGCGGGGCGGGTCCAGGCGAACCTGCTGTACGCGAGGATGGCGGTAAAGGACTACCTCCTGCATCCCACAGAGGCCACCGCGACGGTGGTCCGACAGCGAGCGGCCAAGGCCATAGAGTTCGCGGACCTTGCCCTTCAAACTGCGGACGACCCGACGGCAAAGACGAACCTGGATAAGTCCCTCGCTCAGATCAAAGCCTACGCCGCCACCTTCGAGCAGGTCGTGCAGCACGACAAGCAAGGGCAAGCTGCGCTCACCCGGATCGCAGAAGTTGAAAGTGGACTGGTAGACTTTCTCACTGCCAACGGAAATCGATGGGCGACAACCGGCAATTTCAAGGCCAGGGCTGCGAGTGAAGAGGCCCTAGCCCACGTGACCCGCACCCGGGTAGCCGTCTACCAGTATCAGCTTGGCAACCTAGAGGATCTATGGGTGGCCTCGGTCAACCTGACGAAGGCCGAGACCGAGGCAAAGATCCTGCCGAAGACCCATGCGAGCGATTTGCTGAGTCAACTCACGCAGTATCGGGAGAGCCTCAGCGCCCTGGAGCGCGCGCACGCCGCGAAGTCCGTGCTCGTGAAGGCAAGGCTCGATATGATCGGCCCGGAGGTAGCCACACTCACGGAGGACCTCAAGCTCGCCTATATCCAACAGCAGGATAGCATCGGACCAAGCATAGTCGCCTCCAACCAACGGTGGCTCTACATCATCGTGGCGCTCGGCATGTTCCTGGTGGTGATAGGTATCATCGGAGCAAGACTAACGATCAAAGCCATCACGAACCCGGTAGCCGAAATCAGTGAGGTCATTGATGCACTGGCGCGCGGTGACTTCTCCCAGCGCGTCGATGTGCGAAATAATGACGAAATTGGTGCTTTGGCCCAGGACGTCAACCGTATGGCTGCGGACGTATCGGAAGTACTTGACACCATTCAGCAAGGCGCGAATTCACTCGGTGCGTCGTCGCACCAGCTCTCTAGCGTGAGCCAACAACTTATAGGGAGTTCACAGCGAACCGCGCGAGACACCCACTCGGCGGCGACCGCAGCGGAGCAAGCCAATGCGGGCCTGGGTAGTATCGCATCCGCATCGAGTGAAATGAACCATAGCGTCGCTTCCGTCTCATCCGATGCGGAACAGATGAGCGCCAACATGCAGAGCATCGCGGCGGCCGCTGAGGAGATGTCGCAGAATACTGCGACGGTCGCGGCGGCGGTCGAAGAGATGACCGCCTCCATCAGTGAGGTCGCCAAAAATGCCAACGCCTCCAGTGAACTCTCCAGCGAGGCCATGAGCATGACCGACGTGGCGGTCTCAGCGATGACCCTCCTGCGCGAAAACGGAGACGAGATCGGCAAGGTCACGGACGTGATTCGCAGCATCGCAGACCAGACGAACCTTCTGGCCCTCAACGCCACGATTGAGGCTGCGGGGGCCGGCGCGGCGGGTCGTGGGTTTGCCGTAGTGGCCAGCGAGGTCAAGGCGCTGGCCACCCAGAGCGGTCGAGCAGCGGACGACATCTCGACGCGAATCAGCCAGGTGCAAGACAGCACCCGCGCCGCAGCCGATGCGATGGCCCAGGTCGCCTCCTTCGTGACGCGTGTGAACCAGTCGGTGGGCATCATCGCGATGACGGTAGAGCAGCATGACAGCGCCGCGAATGAGATCTCCCACAGCCTGTCTCGCTCCTCCCAGGGCGCCCAAGAGATCGCGGAGAACGTCGCGCGGGCCACGGCAGGCGCAGGTAGAGTTGCGCAGTCTATGAGCGAGCTGCGTGAGACCTCGACTCAGATGGCCCGCAACAGTTCTGAGGCCGCGCTGGGTGTGGAAAATGTGGCACGCACCATCATCTCGGTGCGTGAGGTCGCCGCCGAGAATGACGAGGGATCTAAGCAAGTGAATGAGACCGCCGCGAGCCTAGATGAGATGGCCAGCTTGCTTCAGGACAAGGTCTCGGGCTTCCGCTTCAGCCAGGGCACAGGCACCTGACGTGGCGCGCGCGAGGGCACCCGAGGGCACCCGGGCCCAGTCCGATGCTTGGCCTCAGTTCATTCCCACCAGGCCCAGTCCTTTAGGGAAGAGCCGCGGTATGGCCGCGGTTATTGGTAGGTCCGTGCTGCCCGACCTCCCACCCTTGACCTCGCTGGAGGCCCTGTTGGGCTTTCTAAGGCGCCAAGATCCGCCGCGCTCGGTCACGGACGTGGTGACCCAAGACGAGTTCACCCACGATGTGGTGGTGCGCTGGTCTAAGGACACCGTGCTCGTCTTCGATACGACCTGACTGGGGGCGGTCACGGCGGTCGCCGTGTGGGATCACCTGCCCGACGCAGAGGCGCTGCTCGAGGCGCGCTGGCAAGCGGGCTGGCGTCCGGTGCCGACGATGATGAAGGACGGTGCGAAGGTCCTGGGATATGCAGCCACCCGAGCCGCTGGGTCTGCAGCAAGCCCCGAGACCTAGGAACGTCCGGGCGAACCGAACGTGCGGCGGGGGCCGCCGGACGACAGCCCAGTCTATCGAAGAAGCAACTGATATCTCTAGCGGATATCCAATTCGAGGGCTCTGGCATGCGCCTTGGATATTGGACGGGCATGACAAACTCGCACCGCCTGTCCTTGTGTCTGACCATCTTGCTGTGTGCCGCCTGTGGAGGGCCTGCGGACCTCCCCGCGGCCCCGGCCGCGCCCCCACCTCCCCCGCAGACTGAGCCGGAGGTCCCTCAAGATCCGAACGCCTGCGCCGACGGGCAAGAGGCTGGCTGCCAGTGTGATGACGACCGCTTCGGAGCCATGACCTGCGTCAACGGAGCTTTCGGAGCCTGCGTCTGCGAGGCGCCGCCCCTACCTCCAGCCCCCAGCTGCGTTGAGGGCCAAAGCTCGTCCTGCACGTGCACCAATGGCGACATGGGGGCCCAGGTCTGCGAGGGCGGGCAGTTCAACGCCTGCGTCTGTGCGCCTCCCCGAGAGTGCACGCCTGGCACCTCCCAGAGCTGCCAGTGCGGCGACGGACGACAAGGCAACCAGACTTGTAATTCCGCAGGCTCACTTGACGCCTGTGTCTGTGAGGAGCTGAGCTGTATGGAGCAGCAATGCGCGGTGGAGCAGGCGGTCTGTGACGTGACCTGCCAGGCGACCATGGTCTGCATCGAACGCTGCGCCACCGCCTCTTGCCGGCACATCTGCCGGGACAATCTCGACCCCCTCACCCGGCAGCGTGTGGTCGACCTGTGGAGCTGCGCGCGGGGCTGTGGTTTTGACCCTTCCCCGGTGCCCAGCGACTACCCACAGATTCCGGCTGGCGAGCGCGGGCGGATCATCTATACCGAGGACGCAAGTCAGTTCGGAGAGGCGCCCCGCGATCGAGACCTTACCGCGTCCTATCCCTTTGGGGCTCGCGAAGAGACGACCTTCGGCCGTGGGCTCAAGGCGTCATTCCAGGGGTCTCCGCTGCATGATAGCCTCTATCTTGAGGTCTTCTCTCTGCAACCCGGCACCTACCGCGCCGAACTAAATGGGGGCGGCCAGGCCAGCCTCGTCATCAACCTCGGGGGCATCGGTTTTCTCACGAGCGAACCTACGGGCAGCCCACTACCCGTCATCACCATCGCGGGGAGCTCGGGTGGCGTGGTCTGGGGGGACTTCGATGGCGCCGTGTGCCAGAGGTATCCTGAGGGGTGCATCTGGGTGGGCGGGCGCTTTTCAGCCCACACCTCGCGCTAAGCCCTACGCACCTCGGCGGCCCACCCGCCCCCAGGCCTCCGGAACCCCCAATCCCCGCAAATCCTGTCCTGTCGACGCCCCGCGCCACGTGGCAGGGTGCGGCCGTGAGCGTGGAGCAAGAGCCAGTACATGTGGTGATTGTTGGCGGTGGCTTTGGCGGCCTGGAGGCGGCCAAGAGCCTCAAGGATCTGCCGGTTCGCGTGACGCTGATCGACGCGCGCAACCACCACCTCTTTCAACCCCTGCTCTACCAGGTGGCCATGGCCGGACTATCGCCGGCCGACATTGCCATCCCGATCCGATCCGTGCTGCGCAACCTGCCACGAGTGCAGACGCTGATGGGCACCGTCACCGACTTCAACCTCACCACGAAGCAAGTTATCTTGCATGACGGTGCACGACTACACTATGACTATCTGATTGTCGCCGCGGGGGCACGCACCAACTTCTTTGGCAATGACGGCTGGCAAGACCACGCCTTCGGCCTGAAGACGGTCGAGGATGCCATCGCGATTCGTCGACAAGTTCTCTTGCGCTTCGAAGAAGCCGAGCGCATCGCGGATGAAGAAAAGCGGCGCAATAGGCTGACCTTCATCGTCATTGGCGGAGGCCCCACCGGCGTGGAGGTCGCGGGCGCCATGGCGGAGCTGGGCCGCCGAGTGCTCGCGGATGATTACCGCAATGTGCCCGAAGACATGACCCGAGTTGTGCTCATCGAGGCCGGTCCTCGGATCCTCAATGGCTTTCATGAGGACCTATCCGCCTCTGCCACGGAGTCCCTGGAACAGCTCGGTGTGGAGGTACGCACCGATTGCAGAGTGCAGGACATCGATGAAAAGGGCGTGGTCCTGCAAGAGGGCCGGCTAGACGCAGGAGCGGTGGTCTGGAGCGCGGGCGTCGAGGCGGTGCCCCTGTCCAAGCAGCTCGGTGCCGAGCGAGACCGTGCTGGCCGAGTGCTCGTCAGGCAGGATTGCAGTATCGAGGGTCATGCGGAAGTCTTCGTGATCGGCGACATGGCACGCTTTAATGATGCCAATGGTGAGCCTCTGCCCGGCGTCTCGCCCGTGGCCATGCAACAGGCACGCTTCGTCGCGAAGATGATCGGGCGCCGCATGGCCCACCTGGGAACAGAGCGCTTCGAATACTTCGACAAGGGCATGATGGCCACCATCGGACGCTCGCGGGCCGTGGCCCAAAGCAAGGGCCTGCGCATGACGGGCTTCACCGCCTGGCTGGCCTGGCTCTTCATCCACTTGTTCTACCTCGTGGGTTTTAAGAACCGGGTCTTCGTCTTCTTGAGCTGGATCTGGAACTACGTGGCCTATCGACGGGGTGCGAGGCTGATCACAGGCGAAGTGAAGCCTGAGGCCAGGCCGCCGATCGGTTGACTCATTGTGGGCCTAGCCCCCACATTCGCGGGGTGTCGATTTCGCCGAATGCGGACCAAGCCCTTCAGAGCATCTACTCCGGCGAGAGCATCGCTCACGCGATCCAGCTGGAACCCGCCCAGCTTGAAGGTTTGCGCCGCCAAGCCGAGGCGCTCATGACCGGTGGAAAGTGGGCCCCCTGCCTGCAGGCCCTCGACTTATTGGACCGCTTGGGCGCCGCGGGTCCCTTCGATGCGCTGATGCGCGCCCGCTGCCACCGAAAATTGGGGCACGATGACGAGGCTCAGCGCTGGCAGGGTGTCGCGCAATCTATCCTGCATGAACTGGACTCGAAGCTCGCGGGCGCCGGAGGTGCCTCGTGAAGATCGGCCACAAGAACCCCATCGCTGAGTCTCTTCATACCGGCGTTGAACAGCTAGAGGGCCTGGCGAAGAAGCAGCGCGCACACACTGAGGCCCTGCACGTGGGTGAGGCGAAGCTGCCCACCGAGCACCCCGTCGGTCCTCACCTGAGTTTTTTGAACAGCTTGCTCGACGCTGAAGCCCAGGACCCCAACTCCCCGGTCCAGGCCGACGCCCTGCCCCACCTCAGGCAAGCCAGCGAGAAGGAGGTCATGCGCGCCTGGTCTCAGGCCAAGAACCTCCAGGAGGGAGCCCGCACCCTGCACCACGTCGCGCGCTTTGGCCCGGAGCTGATGGAGGAGTCGGTCAAAGGCGTGCCCGCGCACTACGCGCAGCGCGAGATGTCTTTTCGTAATCGGCTCTCCAGCGACATCACGGCTGCCATGGACCTGCTCGATGGCTTCGAGGACTTCATTGACCCGGGAGTGAAGGATGCCTTGCAGACGGTGCATGATCGCCTGCAGCAGGACATGCGGGACCTCGTCGGGGAGCACGGCTCGAAGCTGCTGATCTCCGAAAGGGCACTTGGACGCGCTAAAGCGACCCGTCGTGCCGCGGGCGTGGCCCCGGACGCGCGACAGCTGCCGGCCAGTCTGCGCCTACGGTCAGAAGACGTGAACACGGCACAAACCGCTGCCCAGGCGCTCGCAGACCTTTTTGAAGCGCCCGAAATGGCCGCAACCTTGGTCGCCATCAGAGACAAGGTGCCCGCGGGTGAGCGCCCAGCATATGACCAAGCCCTGGGCGCCTACGCGATGCTCGTGGATGAGGCTCAGACCGCCCCCGACTACCAGCGTGCCAAAGGCGGGGCGAGAGACCGAGCCACCTACAGGGCGCGAAGGGCCGCGAACCCAGGCGCCGGCCGCCGCCAGGCCAGCTCAACCCGCACCCTGCAGCGGGCGCTGAACAAGGTACTGCGGGCCGCCAAGCCCCTGGCCGCGCTGCAGACTACCTTGCACAAGGAGTTCGCCCGCGAGCTGGGGGTGCCTGAGCATGAGAGCAAGAACTGGGCCCCTTCTCTGCCCGCGATGCACCGCATGCTCTCGGACGAGGTCTTCGTACCGCTCAGGGCCCTCAATGAGCGCGCCGCGCCGACGATGGGCCGCGCCCACGGTGTGCGCGAGGCGGTCACGAACCGGGTCGTCTGGGATCTGACACAGTCCGTCTTCGAGGGGCGCTATACCGAGTGGCGTGCCGACAACAAGGGCAGCGCAGCCCAGCTTGCGCACCTAAACCCTGAGCAGACCGAAGCCTGGCTCAAACCCATGAGCTTTGAGCACGCCATTGAGACCCGCGATGGCCCCGTTGTCCTCAAGAGCCAGGAGGCCACCGAGGGCGCCGGCCATGAGGTCTTTTGGTCGACCAAGATCGGCGGCATGAGCCACGCCTTCGATACGATGACTCACTGCGCGCTCGCCGCGTATTCCAATACGCGCAACCAGGTCTTGATGGTGAACGACCCGCGCTGGCCCACCCAAGCCGGTCGGGCCTACCTGCGCATGTCTCAGGACCCAAAGACCAAGGGCCCCATCATGTACCTGGAGGGCCTCAAGGAGGACGCGCGTTACGATGGGGACCCGGCGCCCTTGGAGCAGCTGCTGGTGCAACATGCGCTGCACAAGGCAGACGCCATGGGCGCCAAGCTGACGCTGAGCCAGAACTTACTGGCCCGCATCGAGGACCTCGGCCTGCCCGGAGAGTGGCGCATCGATCAGGAGTACGCGCTGGCCCCCGCCCTGCTCGTGGAGGCCGCGACCGTATACGGCTCGCACGATTGGGTGGCGACCAAACCCGAGGTGCGTACGATGCGTGACCCGCAGTTTCACGTCGACATGGCCGCCTGGGCCAAGAACTGAGCGAAGCCTGCGGGCAACCCGAGGGGCGCGCGCGCCTATGCGGTTGACAGCCTCGGGCCGGCAGGCTGGATTGGCCGGATGGTCTACCGGATTCACCGGAGCATCGACATCAGCTTCGCGCACCACGTGCGTGGGCATGCCGGCGCCTGCATCAACATCCACGGTCACACCTGGAAGTTCGAGGTCGGGCTGGAGGCGGACAGCCTCGACGCCGAAGGCTTTGTTGTCGACTTTGGCCTGCTCAAGCGGCGCGTGCTGGAGCCCTGCCACCGCCTCTTGGATCACAGCCTGGCCGTGGGCGCCGCCACCTATGCCGACATCGCAGAGGCGCTCGCCCCGGTGGGCGAAAAGCTCATTGCGAGTCGAGAGCAGGTTCATGGCCGGCCCATGCCTACCGAGCCCACCCCGATGGCCTTGGGCACGGCCGAGCTTCAATACCCGGGAGGCATGAAGGTCGCGGTCTTCCCCTTCGCGCCCACCAGTGAGCGACTGGCTGAGTGGCTCTACAGCCTATCGGCAAGTGAGCTTGCCGATGACCGTGTACGCATCGCCTTCGCGCGGGTCTATGAGACGCTGCACCCCGTAGAGTCCGTGGCCGAGTTCACGCCCTAGGCCCCGTTCAACTCAGACGATAACGTGCTTCCAGCTGCCGCGCTTGACGAGCACCACGCCCACCAGGGCGGCCAGTGAGTAGCAGATCGCGGCCGACGCAAAGACGCCTACCGTGCCCATGCCGACCTCACGGGCCAATACCCAGGCCAGCGGAATCTGCACTAACCAAAAACAGGCGACGTTGATGCGGGCTGGGGTGGTGGTATCACCCGCCCCGTTGAAGGCCTGCTGGGTCACCATCTGCCAGCCATAAAAGACATAACCAAAGCCCACCACGAACAAGCCCTGGGCCGCCGTGTCACGAACCCCAGGGTCATCGGTGAACAGGCCGGCCACCGCGTCGGGCGCGACCATGAAGACCAGGGTGGCGACGGCCAAAAAGGGCGTGCAGTACAGCCCTGAGAGCCAGACCGAGCGCTCGGCGCGGGCCTCATCCTTTTTGCCCAGGCTCTGGCCCACGAGGGTGGCGGTGGCGTTCGAAAAGCCCCAGACCGGCAGGAGCGTGAACATGATGATGCGCGTCGTGACGGTGAACGCGGCGATGGCGGAGCTTCCGAACTCGGCCACGATGCGCACCATTGCAATCCAGCTTCCCGTCTCAACCAGGTGCTGCACCGTACCGCCCAGCGAGCGGCGCCACAGCTTGTATGCAATCTCCCTGTCAAAACCCGGCGCATCGACAAGCCGAATGAGCGGGCCCTTCCACAGGTGTGCGAGTTGGTACAGCACGCCCGTGGTGCGGCCGATGGTCGTCGCCACCGCGGCACCGGTCACCCCCAGCTCAGGGAAGGGCCCCAAACCGAAGATGAGGCAGGGGTCGAGCACAATGTTAATGGCGTTGGCGATCCAAACGGCGCGCATGGCCCGGCGCGCGTCGCCGGCGCCTCGAAACACACCCCCGTTGACGAAGATGAGCACGATGATTGGGCTGGTGAGCAAAGACAGGGTCGTAAAGCCGGTGCCCACTCGCACCACGTCCGGCTCCGCACCCATCCAGACCAAGAGGGTCGCGGAGAAGGCCGCGCTCACCGCCATGGCCCCACCGACGATGAGGCCCAACCAGATGCCCTGAGCGCCGGTCTTGCTCGCCCCGAGCGCATCCCCCTCTCCGATGCGTCGCGCCACCATGGCACCAGCGGGCATCGATAACCCAAAGGCGACGGCGTAGACCAAGGACATCATGGACTCGGTCAGGCCGACCGTAGCCACCGCGCTCGCCCCGATGCGCGCGACGAAGAAGACGTCGCAGATCGCAAAGAGCGCCTCCATGGCCATCTCCAGGACCATCGGAATCGCCAGCAGCGGGATCGCGCGTGACAGGGGGCCAGAGGCCGCGTTGTCCTCGTTGCCGCTGAGGCCCTCGCGAACCAAGGCGATGACGGCCGCGATGCGAGCGCCGACGGAGTTCTTCTTTGGGGGGGACATGGGCGAACTATTCGAGGGGGTCGCGATGAGCTTCGAGCCAAGCGAGCTGGTGCTCGGTATGCCAGGTCACGAGCCGATCGTAGAGCAGCGCCGTGGCCTCAGACTGGGCCGCGAGAGAGTCACCCTCCCGCGAGACGACGAGAAAGCTACCTTCAAAACCCTCCTCTTCGTCAATGAGAACCCGAATGAACCACAGCATGGGCACCGCCTTGACGCGCTCCCGCTCAAAGCCGCGAATACTGTCCCGAGGTAAAGTCACCTTGCCGGCTTCGCTGATCACGCTGAGTGTCTGGTCACCCAGCTCGAGGAAACCTACGTTGTCATCGGTCTCCTTGCGATGAAGCTCGGTCCACAGGTCACCTTGGCTGGTCCGCAGGCCTACAAAGATGCCCCGCCCGCGCACGCCTAGGGACTGCCGCAAGCGCCGCCGCAGCAGCCGATTGGCCACGGCGCTCATGCTTAGGCCGGCCCAAAGGCCGCCGCCCACCCCCGCGACCACCCCGCCCAATAGACCCAGCAGACCGCCGGCCCACAGGCCCACGACCGTGGTGAAGGACAGGCCAACCAGCGTCACGAGCGCTGTGCCCGTGGTCACCATCAGCCAGCTGCGATCTCGATATTCACGGAAAACGGGAGACGCGTCTGCCGAGGGCACCATCGCGGTCGTCTGCGCCACCGGAAGATCCACATGACTATCGTGAGGTAGAGAGCGCGGTCACGTCGAGGGCGCCCCACCTTTTCAGACGCGGGCAAGCCGGGTAGACCCGAGCCATGCGACGCCTTTTCTTCGCGACCAGCCTCGTCCTGAGCCTAAGCCCCGCCCTCGCCTCGGCGGATCAACTGCAGTGTAACTCAGAGTCGGTGGCCCAAGCCGCGCTCAAGCTGCTGCCGACCGGCTCCGTCTTCATCGACTTCTGCTCGCTCTGCGACGCCAAGGTGAAGGTAGTCCGGATCACCTCTGCCAAAGCCATCAAGGACTGCGACTTCGAGCTGGAGGTCACGGGCGAACTCGTCGCTCAAACCAGTAATAACTTCACCGACGGATATGTGCCGGGAAAGGCCCGCTTCGTGCCGGCCAGCGGCAGCTACAAAGAGCGCCTGGACCTCGCCTATGCCTACGTGCAGACCGACGAGAACGACTTCCGTTGGTTGGGCGGTCAACTCGGCTTGCAGGCCACTGTCAATACCGCTTCCATTCAGCTTCCGCCCGAGGTCTATTCGAAAGCGGGCTCAAACGCAGTTCGTCCCGACAGCGGCGCCCCCGTGAAGCTGCGCGCCCCCGCCCCCAGCACCGCCGAAGTGCAGCGGGTCTTTGACTACTTCAGAAAGGGTGAGGATGGCCCAGTACTGGCGCACCTCATCCCCTGCCTCAAGATCGACATGGCGAAGCGCTCACCCACTCGGTACGAGTGCGTAGAAGCCGTGAAGGGCTCCGTGCAGCAGGGCACCAAGGTCTTTGCATGGACGGATTGGCTGGTGCCCCGGGACATGAAGGGCGCCGCGGAGCTTCAGATCGTCAAAGATGGTGAGGTGAAGCTGGCCCGCCGTGTGGTGCTCAAGGGCAAACCGGGTTCGCCCATTGTGCCAGGCACGGTGAGCGCCAAGCTCAGCCAGCTCGGCATCTACACCTTCAAGGTGGTGCTCGACGGGCGCACCCTGTCCGAGGTTTCGGTCGAGGTCCGCAAGTAGGCTTGCGTCGCCCTAGCCTCTAGTGCGCTGGGTCGTCCCAACGAAACTCCAACTTCGGATAGAGCTTGGCCCAGCGCTTCTTCTCGGCCCGCTCCTTGGCGGTCTCGACCATCTCTAGTGTCGTGGGCCGCACCACCATCTGCACGAGATCGTCGAGGCCATAGGGGGCGAGCAGAGCCAACGAGTGGGGCCCCGCGATCTTCACCGCGACCGCGGTCGCCGTCTCAGGCCACTGCAACATGGCTTGCTCGACGGACTTGAAGCCGCGCAGGGCCACATTGTGCACAGACCAGGGTCGCTTCGGCGCGCGCAGGGCCAGCTCCAGCTCCAAGGACTCATCGATCTTGGGATCGGCCCGCTTGGGGTCGCAGTACAGCACGTCGATGTCGGACAGCGGGGTCATGGGCCGCTCGTGCATGCGGTCCCAAACCGCGTTGCGCACAAATCCGGCGCCCACATAGCCATGCGGCAGGCCCAGTTCGGCGACCAGGTTGAGCGTACCCATGCGCCACCGGTCATTGCCGATGATCTGTAGGACGATGTCTACGTTGTCCACGGGGGCGGCCTAGCACCGATGTGCCCGACTTCAAAACCCGCAGCGTATGCGGATCGAGTCGGCTCACCATAGGCCCAGCAGACGCGTGGAGGCGGCGCTGACCATGACCACCAAGACGGCGCGCACAAACTGTGGTCCCCAGCTCACGGCCATCTTTGTGCCCAGCCAAGCCCCGACGGTGGAGCCGGCGGCGAGGCTGAGACCGGGGCCCCAGGCCACCAGATCTGCCCAGAGGAAGATGATGAGAGCCGGTATGGTGAAGACGGCCACGATGAGGGACTTCAGCGCGTTGCCGACCACCAAGTCCCAACCGCCCAGACCCACCAGGGAAAAGAGCAGGAAAAAGCCCACACCGGCCTGTAAGAAGCCGCCGTACACACCCACGGCGAAGAAGGCCAGCGCCTGCCAGCCGGGCGCGACGGGTTCAAGGGCGGGGCTGAGCCAGCGCTGAGGTTTGATCAGCAGTAGGGCCAGCATGATGAGCATCGCCACCGCGATCACGGATTGCAGCTGGGGCGCATCCACCACGGTGCCGAGGTAGGCCCCCACCACCGCGCCCGCCGCTGCGAAGGCCACCGCCCATCGAGCGGGCCGAAAGGGCAGCAGACCCCGGCGGGCGAACTGCTGGGTCGCGGTCAGGCTCTGCAGGAATACCCCCAGGCGGTTCGTGGCGTTGGCGACCGGCGCGGGCAGCCCCAAGAAGATGAGCGCCGGTACCGTGATTAAGGAGCCGCCGCCCGCGACGGTATTGATGGCCCCTGCGAGCAGGCCGATGCCGGCCAAGAGCAGCACCTGTTCCAGGCCCGAGACCGTCACCGGCTCAGCGTAGCTCGATCCGCCAGCGCTGACTGCGCCCGCCTCATGTCGGTGCCATTTTTTGCGCATGGGCGGTACATGCGAGCCCCATGGCAGATGACCGCGAGTCGCTGAAGAACCGCCTGAGCGCCACCGGGAACATGAGCCGGCATGTCATGCCGCTCGGCCCCCGGGTCTGCGTGCGCATCATCCCTGCGGAGGATCGCAGCTCAGGGGGATTATTTTTGCCTGCGGGCGCCAAAGACGCGGTGGCCCAGGCCGCCTACGGCGAGGTCGTGGAGGTCGCGCGCGCCGGCGAGGGCTTTGGCGAGAACGTATCTGGGGTGCCGGAGGGCTCGAAGGTGCTCTTTGCCAAGGACCGCGGGCTGCCCGTGCCTTGGGACGAGGAGCTGCGGATCTTGGACGTGAAGGACGTTGTCGCAATCGTGGACGAGATCGAAAAGGAGATCGTGAACTAGGTAGCGGCGCACCCGCGACGACTTAGGGCTTCCTTGGCCTGGGAGCCCGGCCAGGAAGTCGCTATGCTTTTCGGCAGCTTGGCGGCAAAGACCAGCGCGGGACTGTTGATGTACCGGCGGCGCGAGGGGCACCTAGAGCTCCTCGTGGCCCACCCCGGCGGCCCCTATTTTCGACGCCGGCACGAGAGCTCGTGGACCATCCCCAAGGGTATGGTGGAGCCCGGCGAGACGCTCATCCAGGCCGCGCAGCGAGAATTTCACGAGGAAACAGGCTTTTCGGGGCTGAGTCCAACCTACCTATCGCTGGGGGAGATCCGGCAGCGCAGCGGCAAACACGTGCACGCTTGGGCTTTCCAGGGGGACTGCGACCCGCGACAGCTCAATAGCAATGAGTACGAGCTGGAGTGGCCGCCCAAGTCCGGCCGCACCGCCACCTTCCCCGAGGTCGACCAGCTGCGATTTGTGGATATCGATGAGGCCCGCCGGTTGCTCAACCCCTCGCAGGCGGTCTTCGTCGATCGGCTGCTGGCCGCATTGGCCCACGCCGAATAGCCGCCGGGACTACCTGCGCACGTAGACGTGCACCTTGCGGCGACGAGCCCAGCTCATATCGAGCCGCA
>Ga0193954_1000264_pt1 | contig 31943 bp, 31 predicted proteins | sample BB_5_MG_FD_140340 | JGI IMG/M metagenome (GOLD analysis project Ga0193954, IMG submission 140340) | Microbial mat bacterial communities from the Broadkill River, Lewes, Delaware, United States - BB_5_MG | ecosystem: Environmental > Aquatic > Freshwater > River > Microbial mats | place: USA...
ACTCTTTTTGACCAATTTAATATAGACATATTTGCTAACTGTGCATTTGGTACAGTTATCATTGCATTTGCAAAGGTTCTAATTCGTGTAGTTCTCATTCGTATATCTACAACAGTCCCTTCAACTGTCCCTGCTTCAATCCAATCTCCTTGAGAAAAGGAATTATCTGTGATGATATTTAATGAACCAAAAAAATTCGTTAGTGTATCTTTTGCAGCAAGTGCAATAGCAATACCACCAATACCTAGTGAAGCAATAATCGCTTTTATATCAAAGCCTAATTGTACGAGTAAAAATAAAAGTAAAAAAATAAAAATGATGATTTTTAAAATTCGCAATAAAAAATCAACCATCTCTTTTCTCATATTTGGATAGTCACTAAAAATTTTATCTGATGATAGGTTTATATAATTTGTCAAAATTCTATAAAACATATACGAGAAAAGTGCCAAATAAACAGTACTGAACCACGGAATAAGTTTATTTACAGTATTTGCATTTTCTATTAGCAAAAAAAGTGATACTTGCAAGGCAAAAACATAAACAATTATTGTTAAAATGAAACTAAAACTAGTTGGTAAAATATCTAAAATAGAGATATTTAAAGTTTTAATCTTTTTGGATAATTTTTTATTGAATAATTTTGCAAAAAAAGGGAAAACTTTTTTATTTATTATAAAAAACAAGATAAAAACAGATACCAGTATAACTATTTTTCCAATGGAAATATGAAAATAATAATAAAATGTTTCAGATATGTTTTTTATATAACTATGAGAATCAATTTTTTGAATAATATATTGTAAACTTAATTCATCTAAGATAAGACTACTTGGTCTATATGCATTCATATTTGCTTTTAAATAGTTAAATACATAGATATTTGTTTGTATTTGCGCTTTTAAAATAGTAAATGATTTTTTAAAATCTACAGATAAAGAATCTGCATTCTCATTAATTTTTTTTGCTGTATTGCTATATTTTTGTAAATCTATTTTTTTAAGTTTCTCTATTGCGTTATTTAGTAAAGTTATAAAGTATTTTTTATCTTTAAAAGAGTTTTTTCCTTCTATTATAAAATTGATGATTTGAGCAAAATGTATTTGATCTTCTAATATTGTTATTTTAATAGTATCTCTTAACACTGCAAGATTATTATCATATTTCGAATTGATATTTATCTTATTATGTAAAAAATTGATTCTTTTTACATAGGTATTTTTATCTATAGGATACATTATCTCATTATTGATACTATTAACTATCTTCTTCATCTCTATATCTATTTTTCTTATATGTGTATCAGAATCTATTTTAAAATCTTTATTCTGCATAAGGTTAAGTATAAATCCTAAATCATAATCATTTTCGTTTGTTTTTGATGTATCTAAAATAGCTTTTTTTTGAGTCTCTTTTATCTCATTTTTTTGAGTATGCAGTCCTAAAATAAGACTATCGCAAAATAGATTTGATGAATAGAAAAATAAAAAAAATATTGTAAATATATTTTTAGCAAGTGTGTGTTTATTTAAATAAGACATCAATGACCCTTTATACAATTTAGATACATATTATACCACAATATCAATTATCTTTTAAAAGCATTAGTAAATTAGTGAAGCTTTAATAATCGAATAAACAAATACATATTTAAGCAAGAATTACATAAAATATAGATAATAAAATTAGTTATAAGTAAGGATATTCTCTCTAATGAAACTACATTTAAAAATAATTATTATTCCATTTTTGTTACTATTAATACTGGTAAATAACTTAAATGCTTACAATAAACCAAAAATTCTAATTCTTCACTCTTATCATCCTGCTTATAAATGGACACATGATATAAACGATGGTATAAATTCTGTTTTTACAGATGTCACAAAAGTTGACTTATATGTAGAATATATGGACACTAAAAAATATTATCAATTTAAATATATGGAAAGTCTAACAGAAATCTACAAACAAAAATATAAAAATGTCAAGTTTGATGTGATTATCTCTTCTGATGATAATGCATTTAACTTTTTAAAAGATCATACACGTGAGTTATTCCAAAATACACCTGTAGTATTTTGTGGAACAAACAATATCACTAAAAATGATATAAGAGGTTTTGAGAATTTTACAGGAGTTAATGAAGGTATAAATCTCAAAAAAAATTTTAATCTTATAACTAAAATTCATCCTGAAGTAAAAAATATTTATATCATAACAGATACAACAACTACAGGTAAGCTTCTCAAAAAAGAGGTCATGAGTCACATTAAACAGTACCATTATGAAAATATAAAATTTCACATACTAAATAACCTAACACTAGATGAATTAGTAAAAAAAGTGAAAAATTTACCAGAACAAAGTGCAGTACTCTTTACAGTATATTTTAAAACAAAAAATAATAAATTTTTAGGTTATTATAAAGCAATAGAACAAATTGAAAAAACATCATCTACGCCTATTTATGGATTGTGGGATTTTACTTTAACACACGGGATTATAGGTGGATTTCTTACTAGCGGATATTTTCAAGGTCAAGCAGCTGCATCAATGGCACAAGACATTTTAAAGGGGGTGCCTGTAAAAAATATTCCTGTTATTTACAAAAGCCCAAATAAGTATATATTTGATTACAATCAAGTACTCAAATACAATATTGATAAAAGTAAAATCCCATTTGATTCAATATTTATTAATAAAAAAGACTCTTTACTAGAGGTATATTTTAAAGAAATTATCACACTTATTATAGTATTTATAATGATGATTATTTTTATCATTATATTGCTTATAAATATCAAAAAAAGAAGAAAAGCAGAAGAGGAAGTGAAATCTTTAAATTATGATTTAAATAGACTTTTATCAACATTTGATAGTAATGTTATCGCTTCAAAAACAAATTTAGCAGGTAAATTGATTTATGTAAGTGAAGCGTTTCTCAAAAAATCTGGCTATGAAGAATCTGAACTTTTAGGACAAACACATAATATTTTAAAAAGTGGTCTTAACGATGATATATTATATAAAGAATTATGGGAGATAATAAGCAATAAAAAAATTTGGCAAGGGGAGATAATAAACAAAACAAAAGATGGCGAATTTTATACACTCTATACAATTATTACTCCAGAGTATGATAAGGATGGAAACTTTTTAAACTATACTTCAATTTCACAGGATATCTCAGCACGAAAACTTATAGAAAAAGCAAATAAAGAGATTGAAATATTAAATGAAGATATTGTTGATACACAAAAAGAGATTATTTTTAGACTCGGTGGATTAGCCGAATCAAGAAGTAAAGAAACAGGACTCCATGTAAAAAGAGTGGCAAAATATTCTGAACTTTTAGCTTTATATTCTGGATTGTCACCAGAAGAAGCAGATATAGTTAAAACAGCTAGCCCTATGCATGATATAGGAAAAATTGCTATTCCTGATGCTATTTTAAATAAACCTGCTCGATACACAGAAGGTGAATTTGAAATCATGAAAAACCACGCACAAATTGGTTACGATATGCTTAAAGGTTCAAATAAAGAGATACTAAAAGCTGCCTCAATTATCGCTTATGAACATCAAGAAAAGTATGATGGTTCTGGATATCCTAGAGGAATAAAAGGGGAAGAGATACATATTTATGGTCGTATAACAGCAATTGCAGATGTATTTGATGCCTTAGGAAGTGAGCGTGTTTATAAAAAAGCCTGGAGTGATAAAGATATTTTTACACTATTTAGAAATGAGTCAGGAAAACATTTTGATCCTAAACTAGTAAAAATATTTTTCGATAACTTAGATGAATTTTTAAAAATACGAGATGATATGAAAGATATTATTTAATATCTTCCATCTTACAAATTTGAACAAGTAAGCAATACTTTAGCAACTATATAAACTTCATCTTTTTTATAAATCAAGTGTGAAAAATCTGGATTTATAGAAACAAATTTTTTCACGCTACTCCTATATTTTTTTATCCACATTTTTTCTTCATAATACAGTACATAAATCCCCTCATCTATTAACTCTTTTTCAGAGAGATCAGCAACGATTACATCTCTATCATTTATCTCAGGCTGCATCGATTTACCATCTACAAGTAGTGCAAATAATGACTTTTCATTGTATTTACTCTTTAAAAGATGTTTTGAAAAGACTAACTCTTTTGTTTTATTATTATCAAAAATATCTCTATATTCAAGTGTAATGATATCTTTCATTTTTCTAATCTCAAAATCATTTTTGAGAAATAGTACAAAAATACTAAAAATACTAACGGCAATAAAATCGTTTGAAATATAAATACAATAATCAAAGATACTATATATTCAGTAGAGTTATCAACAGCTTTTTCGTACTCTTTTATCTGGTTAGTATAATATGTTGAATCAAATTTTTCTGTAAACTTAGAAAGAAGTGAACTCTCTTTTTTGTCGATACTTTTTAAAGTTATATCATTTACATCTTCTTTTATTTGAACTATTTTTTCATTTAGTTGCACTATATTATATTCTTGCTTTACAAAACTATTATAGGTAAACTCGTTTACAAAACCCATCAAAGGAACTGCAAAACGTAAAAAAACAAGTACCATCACGGTTTTAAATAATAGAGACCTAAAGCTAAGATACTTTTTTATTCCACTCAATATCCAAAGGTTAAAAAGAGTTATTCCACAAACTAATATATAATTATATATATCTGTAGATACAAAACTTAACATTATTTTTTGTATCCCTAACGAAACCATACTAGCTAACATAACTAATGAAAATTGCTCGATTAAGTCATTTATCGGGTCGAGTATCTCCCCTATAGCTATAGTAAAAAAAGGTAAATCTACCTCTGTTCCCTGAGCTAAAGATATCACCGCATTTAAAGATTTTGCACTTCCAAATACCAAAACAGACTGGGTAAAGTTTTTATCGATATGTTCTTTACCTTGTGCATCTAAATTATAACTAAATATACAAAATACCAAAATAATAGATACACTTAATAATACGATTTTTTTCCAGTGTATTTGTAAAAGACTCATAAAGTTATATCTAGTTCATCTCTTTATCAATAAGATTTATAGTACATACTTCTATCATATCGTATACTTTTTCAAATCCTTCAAAACCATCGAAAAAATATGGATCTGGGATATTATCACCATCACATCCATAATCACCTAGTTTTTTGAGTTTTGAAGTTGGGCAACCTAATGTTTCTAAATCGACAAGATTACTATCATCAAGTCCTACGATAATATCAAATTTTTTAAAATCTTCTGCTACTACTTGACGTGCTGTTTGTTTCGAGATATCGATACCATTTTCATTGGCGATTGTTTGTGAGTGTTCACAAGGATGTTCACCAGTATGCCACTCACCTGTACCACAACTATCAACTGTGATTTTTAAATCCATTGCTTTTGCATAGTTCTCAGCGATACCATGAGCTAGTGGTGAACGACAAATATTTCCTAAACAAACAAATAATATTTTTTTCATTTTATTTATACCTTTTTTCTTTATTCCGAATTTTAGCTAAATTATCTTCTACTTATACTGACTAAAAAAAAGATAATATCTGTGAAATTTATCTTTTACGACATATTCACCATCAATAGGTTCAACTCTTACTGCTGCTGCTTCTATTACATCATAAGGATTTAATGTGTTTGTTTCAAAATCTAAAATAATCATAAATGATTATATCAAATAGAACTACAAATAAACTTTTTAAGTTCCATTTTAAATATCTCTGCTATCTTACAAAAGAAAATTAAAGGTGTGTTGTGTCAAGTTTATTTATTTTAGTTGTATATATTTTTATTGGTTTTATACTCCAACACTCAAAACTTCCAGTACAAAACCTACATTTAAAGCTGAATAAGTTTCTTATAAATATAGCTATTCCTGCAGTAATATTATTAGAAACACCAAAACTACATTTATCTATGGATAACTTAATACCTATGTATATTGCATGGGCTACTATGGCTACAAGTGCATTTTTTGTATATTTTTTATCAAAAAGATACCATTTTTCAAGAAATATAACTGGTTCTTTGATGTTAGTAACAGTTTTACCAAACTCTACGCTTGTGGGGATTCCTATGATTTCAGCCTATTTTGGGGCTGAGTCTTTGCCCTTTATAGTTTTATATGATCAATTAGGGACATCACTTTGGCTAGCAGTATATGCTACAATTATTGTGGCTTTTTACACAAACAAAGGGGTAGTTTCCCCTTTAGGTATAACTCTTAAAATATTACGATTTCCACCTTTGATTGCTTTTGTGTTTGCTATGACGTATGGATCACTTAATGAGTTTTCATTTCTTATAACTATTTTAGAAATAATTACATTAGGACTTGTACCTGCTGCACTTATATCTGTAGGGTTACAGTTAAAATTTAAAATAGCAACGGATGAGATAAAACCATTTGTAATCTCTGTTTTAATCAAACTTATATTTGCACCTGCATTGGCAATTTTAATTTGTTATAGTTTTGGTTGGCTTGATTTATTGATTGCAAAAGTTTCTATCATGGAAGCTGGTATGGCTTCTATGATAACAGCAGGAGTTATAGCCTCTATAAATGGACTAGCTCCACGTCTTAGTAATGCTATCGTTGCTTACAGTATAAGTTTTTCGTTTTTTACTTCATGGATTTTATATATACTTATTCGTTAGAATATTTTTCTTTTAAATTGGTATATATTTTTTCCATTTGAGGGATAGAGATATTGAGTTTATTCGCTTCGTTTACAACATAACCAACCAATAACTCAAACTCACTTTTCATACTATTTTCAAACTCTATTTGCATAGCTGTTTTTGTTTCATACTCTACATGACTTACTTGATTTACAGTTTTTTCGATATCTTTGTTTGTAATATTGATATCTTTTGCATTTGCCACTTTTTGTATCTCTAACAGAATATCAAGCATAAGTTCTAACTGCTCTTTAAAAACATAACCAATAGGTTTATCAAAATATGTTGTCAGCATCGACATAGTAGAAGTAAAAAGATATTTTTTCCATCTTTCATACCGTAAACTTTTTGTAGATGATGTTCGTAAGTCACAATGATTTAAAAGTTGTTCAAGTATTTTTAGATTTATATTTTCTTCTCTACATGCAATTTGAAGATAAAAAGTAAAAGATTTTCTATGTACGATTCCTGGGCTTTTTAGCTCTGAGATAATATGAATCAATCCATCCCCTATTACACAAGATGGCAAATACTCTTTTAGTGTTGAGCTTACACCCAAACCATCACACAGAGGAATAATAAGAGTATTTTTATCAACTGCATTTTCAATTGATTTACAGGCATTTTTATAATCACAACTTTTAGTAGCTATAAAAACAATATCCAAAATCTCATTATCTAAATAATCAGTAACATAAGGATAAACCGTAAAGTCATCTCCCTTATATTCTTTTATACTCAAGCCATTTTCACGTATAGTATTGAGATGTTTTCCTTTCGCAACTAAAGTGATATCATAATCATTTTGTACTAGTTTTCCTGCAAGATATCCACCTACACCTCCAGCTCCAACGATTGCGATTTTAAGAGTTGACATACCTTATTTATACTCTACTTTGTCTACTTCTACTATTTGAATTTCTTCTTGAGGATTGTCCACCACGAGAATTTCCTCCACCATTTCCTCTCGATTGACCTTGACTGCCGCCTCGTCCACCACGACCACGACCACCACCTTGTTTTTTCTTCGGTTCAGGTTTAATAGTAGGATCAACTTCATATCCAGAGATAATCTCTTTTTCAATATCTTTTTTAATAAGTTTTTCAATATCATTTAAAAATTCATGCTCATCCACACAAACTAAAGATAAAGCAACACCCTCATTTCCTGCTCGTCCAGTTCGCCCTATTCTATGTACATAATCTTCAGGTACATTCGGAAGCTCAAAGTTTATAACATGTGGAAGTTGATCGATATCGATACCACGTGCAGCAATATCAGTAGCTACTAAAACTTGAATTTGATTTGCTTTAAAATCAGCTAAGGCACGTGTTCTTGCCCCTTGGCTTTTATTTCCATGGATTGCAGCTGCTTTGATACCCTCAAACTCTAAATGTTGTGTTAGTTTATTTGCTCCATGTTTTGTTCGTGTAAATACTAAAACTTGGTGCCAGTTATCTCTTTTGATTAGGTGTACTAAAAGCTCTTTTTTTCTCCCTTTATCTACAAAGTGTACTTTTTGGCTAATTGTTTGTGCTGATGTATTTCTTTTTGCTACTTCTATTAAAGTAGGATTATCAAGTAAAGTATCTGCTAGTTTTTTGATACTCGCAGAGAAAGTTGCAGAAAATAGTAAACTTTGTTTATCATTTGGAAGCATCGCTAACACTTTTTTAATATCGTGAATAAATCCCATATCAAGCATTCTATCTGCTTCATCTAAAACAAAAAACTCTACATTTGATAAGTCTAATGCTTTTTGACCAATAAGATCTAAAAGTCTACCTGGTGTTGCTACTAAAACATCTACACCATTTTTTAATTTTGCTTTTTGAGGATTGATTCCAACTCCACCAAAAACAACAGCAGAAGTAAATGGTAAATATTTACTATAATCTACAACATTTTGATGTACTTGTGCTGCTAATTCTCTTGTTGGAGTTAGTATCAAAGCTCTTGCTTTAAGTTTTTGTCTTTTTAATGATCTATGCATCATAAGTTCTAAAATAGGAAGTGTAAATCCTGCAGTTTTACCTGTACCTGTTTGAGCACCTGCTAAAACATCTTTTCCTTCTAAAACTAATGGAATTGCTTGTGCTTGTATTGGACTTGGACTTGTGTATCCTTGATCTTCAATAGCTTTTAAAATTGGTTTTGATAAACCTAAATTTGTAAATGACATATATTATGTACCTTTTGATTGTAAAATTTCCGCATTGTACCATAATAACTTCACTATATACCTATTAAAAAACTTTTACTATAGAATGTTTTTAGTAAACTCTATGTATACTCCGAAAAAATAAACAAAGTAAGTATAAATGGAAGAGCAAAATAAAAAACTATTTTACATATTAATGTTCATTGCGATGATAGGATGGGGTGCATCATGGGTGCATGCAAAAGTTCTTAGTAACTATATAAATGAATATGAGCTTATATTCTTAAGAAACTTTTTTACTATCATTACTATGATTCCTGTTCTTATCATAAGCAAAAAATATTTTCACATCACAGCTAAAGGGATAGTACTCTCTTTGATTACTGCTATTGTTATGATACTGTATTTAAAATACTACTTCCTTGGAACAAAATTTGGAACAGCTAGTTTAGGTGGTGCTTTTGTAACTACTCTTATACCTATAAATACTTTTTTAATCATGGCACTTTTTTTTGGGAAAAAAATAAAACTTAAAGATATTTTTGCTTTGATTTTAGGTGCATTTGGAGTGCTTACTATTTTAAATGTTTGGACACTCTCTTTTGAAGAGGTGTTTACCCAGCATAATATCTACTTTATATTTGCTTCAATACTTTGGCCTATTATTACAATTTTGAGTTCAAAAGCAACAGATACTTCCCCTTTAGTATTTTCATTTTATATGTATATTTTTATGAGTATATTTGTTTTACTCTTTTTTATGGATATCAGTGAATTACAATTTCAAAAATACGATACAATTTTTTGGATAAATATTTTAAGTATTGCAATTATCTCCACAACCTTTTCAACAAGTGTATATTTTATAGGGATAGAAAAATTAGGAACCAATGAAGTAAGTTCTTTTATCTTTTTAGTTCCATTTTCTGCTATTAGCCTTAGTATTATATTTTTAAATGAAAAGGTTCATTATACTATTTTTATTGGGACTATTTTAACTTTACTTGCAGTAAAAATGCTCAATAATATCAAAATATTAAAGAAAAAAAATCCTCCTACTAGATAGCCTTTTCCAGCTTTTAAGCAAAATTTTGATATCATAATATAATTAAAAATTGATATAAATAAAAGGAATATTATAAATGGTATATATAGACAATATTTACGCTGACGAAGTTATGGACAGCCGTGGTAATCCTACAGTAAGAGCTACAGTTACATTAAGTGACGGTACAAAAGAAAGTGCAATCGTTCCTAGTGGAGCAAGTACAGGTAAAAGAGAAGCTCTTGAATTAAGAGATGGTGGAACAAGATATATGGGTAAAGGTGTAGAAAAAGCAGTTGAAAATGTTAACTCTACTATCTCAAACGAATTAATCGGTTTAAGCCCATTTAATCAAGCTGAAGTTGATGCTACTATGAAAGATATCGATGGTACTGAAAACTATGGTAACTTAGGAGCAAATGCAGTTCTTGGTGTTTCTATGGCGGTAGCTCGAGCTGCAGCTACTTCATTAAACATACCATTGTACAGATACTTAGGTGGAGCAAATGCAATGACTACACCAGTACCAATGTTAAACATCATCAATGGTGGAGAGCATGCAAACAACTCTGTTGATTTTCAAGAATATATGGTTATGCCAGTTGGTTTTGAAAACTTCAAAGAGGGTTTAAGAGCTTCAGCTGAAGTTTATCACAACCTTAAAAAAATTATTGATGGTATGGGTGAGTCTACAGCTGTTGGTGATGAGGGTGGATTCGCTCCAAACTTAAAATCAAACGAAGAACCTATTACAGTTATCATGGAAGCTATCGAAAAAGCTGGATATAAGCCAGGTGAAGAGATTTGTATCGCTTTAGATGTTGCTGCATCTGAACTTGTAAACGACAAAGGTCTTTACGTACTTAAATCAGAAAACAGAGAGTTAACATCTACTGAGCTAGCTGATTACTATGTTGATTTATGTGCTAAATACCCTATTATCTCTATCGAAGATGGATTAAGTGAAGATGACTGGGATGGTTGGAAAATATTAACAGAAAAACTTGGAGATAAAGTACAATTAGTTGGAGATGATTTATTTGTTACAAATGCAAACATCTTAAACGAAGGTATCCAAAAAGGTATCGCTAACTCAATTTTAATTAAACCAAATCAAATTGGAAGCGTGAGTGAAACTATGCTTACAATCAGACTTGCACAAAGAAATAACTACAACTGTGTTATGTCACACAGATCAGGTGAATCTGAAGATACATTTATAGCAGACTTTGCAGTTGCTTTAAATTGTGGTCAAATTAAAACAGGTTCAACAGCTAGAAGTGATAGAATCGCTAAATACAATAGACTTTTAGAGATAAGTGCTGAGATTGGTTACTCTGAATACCTTGGAAAACAACCTTTTTCAAAAAAGTAATATAATTTCTTATGCTAGAAAAAATAAATGAAAATAAACGATTTATTTTTATATCAACTACTTTAGTTGTTATAACATTTATTTTAGCATACTATATTTCCCACTTGCTTTTTTTTGGAAATAATTCTTATGAGGTGTATTCGCACCTCATAGATCGTAAAATAAAACTACAGAAAAATATACATCGTTTGCAATTTGAAAATGCAAATTTACAAAAAAAATATTTTGAATTAAAAAACTTGGAGCCTGAAGAATTATGAAAATTATTCCACTATCAATACTAAGTATTGCCTTGAGTATATCATCAATTGCACGAGAGAATCCTTTTGAACCTACTGATCATTTTTTAGAACAAAAAGAGATGATGATACAAGCAAATAGAGACCAAAAAATTGAAAAAGAAAAAATTGTAAATGAAACTAAACTCAAAGAGTTAGCAAATTTAGAATCTAAAAATGAGATGCTAAAAAAACTCAAAGAGGAACAAAAAATAGAAAAGTCTCTTTTAGTTAATCCAGATGAAAATACTCAAAAATCTTATGTTCCTGACATAAAAGAGAATTTTAAAGTTTTACCTTTTGTTAAAATTTACATTGTTAATAACGTATTGACTATTAAAGTAGATACGAAATATAAACTTTTAAATCAAGATATACTCAAACCGAACAAAAAACTTTTATTTGATTTTTCTGGTAAAGTTAGTTTTTACACTGTAAGAAAAGATATCATCAGTGAAGATTTTAGATCATTTGCAGTAGGTACACATATGGAAGAAAACTTTTTTAGAGTTGTTGTTGATTTACCTCTTGATGTTATACATTATATAGAACAAATCGATGCAAAAAATGGTACTATTGTAATAAAGAAAAAATAATATAAATTTACTATTTATATTATTTTTTATACTATCACTTTTCTTTTAATATTCAGATACTATTTTCGATTGCTTTTTAGGAATAAGACGTATCATAATCATGCAAATAATCACTTCAAATATAGCACTTAAGATAAATGCATAATAATAAAACTCACTAATGCTATGATTGTGTAATGCTAAAGTTGCAACAGCAATTATTAGTGTCAAAGGCATAGAATGAGAAAGTGCTAAAAGTGATGCACTCTTAAATCCAATATCTTTCAAAAACACCATAGAACTGACAAATCGAATCAATATCATACCAAAAGTAATGAGTAATGATGTGGTAATAAGATTAGGTAAAAATAATGATTTTAGTTCAAAAGAGGTTCCAATCCAAACAAAAAAGATAGGTACTAACCAACCAAAACCAAAATGTTCTAATTTATGTGGTAATTGTTTATTGTGTTCAAAAAATGTTGTGATAAAAACCCCTGCTATAAAGGCACCTAAAACTACTTCCAAATGAAGATATAACATAACAGCAATCATTAAAAAAAAGATACTCATAGAGACTCTTATATCCTGTTCTTGATGATCATCTTTTGGCATGAGATATGTTTTTAATTCTGGATTCCACCAAATAAGATTATGAAAGAAATAATACAATGCAATCATAACAGCAAATACTACACCAAGTAAAAATAAGCTTTCATAAAACTCTGTACCCATTCCATATTCAAGTCCAGCACTCACAGCAGCCAAAACAATAATAGAGATAATTTCACCAATTAAACCTACTGTAAAAGCAAGATTTAGCCAAGGTGCATCTCCATACTCTTTTTTTAGAACAGCTAAAAGACCAATAGAGATAAGAGGTAAAGTCACTATAAAGATATTAGAAAGACTAAAACTCCATGTAAAAAGTGCTGCAAACACATATAGTAGAGTTGAATAAATAAGCCCTTTTTTCAAAATATCGGGGGAAACTTTTAATAACTTCTTTAAATCTACTTCAAGTCCAGCAAGAAACATCAAATATAAAAAACCTAATTCTGCAACTAAAGTAAAAATATAATTTTCTTCTATGACAGCTAAAGATACTGCTAAGGAACCTAAAAAAATCTCTATTGGGATCGTTGGTATTTTAGTAATTTTAGATAATAATGGTGATGAAAATATTATTAGTGACAGCGTTATGATGATTGATATTTCATTACTCATAAAAAATCTTTAACTATTATTTATCACACGATTGAGCTATTGAATAACCCATAGATTCTAAAGCTTCTATATCTTTTGAAGCTTTATTGCCTGATGTTGTAAGATAGTCTCCGATTACAATAGCATTTGCACCATGTTCAAAAATTTGATATTGATCCTCCCCAAACATCAGTTCTCTTCCACCTGCTGCCATTATTTTATGAGCATTTGGTATCATTTTTCTCGTTAACTCTACAAGTTCAAAAGCTTGCTCTTTTGTAATGCTGTTTTCAACTAATGGCAAAGCTTCATTAGGATGAAAAAAGTTAATCGGTACATTCATAGGTTCTAAGGAAGCTAATGCTTCAAGCATAGATATTCTATCTTCTTGAGTTTCCCCTAGTCCAAAAATACCACCACTAACCAATTTTAAACCTGCTTTTTTAGCATTTAAACACGTTTGGTATCTTTCATCCCATGTATGAGTAGATACAATAGTAGGATAAAATTCTCTTGATGTTTCTAAATTATGATTATAGTTATCAACTCCAGCTTTTTTCAACTCTTGAAGTTGTTCTAAAGAGGCTGTTCCATTACATGCTATAATTTTCAAACCTAAATTCTCTTTTTTTACTGCACGTGCCGCTTCACATACAAAAGCCAATCTTTTATCAGTTAAACCTTTTCCTGCTGTTACTAAACAAAATCCAATAGCTTTATTTTCTCTTGCTTTTTTTGCTTCTTCCACAATTACATCTATCTCTTTTTTCTTATATCTTGCAATATCTGCTTGATATTTTACACTTTGTGTACAGAATTTGCAGTCTTCATTACATGTTCCACTTTCTATGTTACAAATTGCACATAAAAATATTTTTTTATTCATCGTCATTTTTCTCTCTTTTATATTCATATACCGTCGTATTCCAGTTTGTATCTTCTGGTTTTTTAAAGTAATATTCTACTTTATATGATGTTTCACTTATCTCTAGCAATACACATTCTGTGAGATTTTTTTCTCGTGCACATATCTCTCCAGGGTTTAAGAATAATGTGTTATTTACATACTCACTTTTAAATATGTGGGTGTGTCCTGAGATAATTATATCACTATCTGGACTTAGATAATTTGGAATATGCATCAATTTATATTTGTCATTTTTAATTTTAAAATAATAAGGCTCTTGATATATCTTATAATCGTGCTGATATTTTGTTAAAGACCAGTCATTATTTCCAAATACACTTACATAAATTAAACCTGATTTTTTTAAAATTTCAAGATTTTCTTTTACTTCAAGATCACCAGCATGCACAATATATTTTGCCCCTTTTGACTTGAGCATAGTAATCGCATCTTGTGTTAAATCTACTTTTCTATGAGAATCAGAGAGCACTGCTATTTTATACAATACGATATTCCTTTTTAGATTTTGTGTATTAAATATGATTATATCAAACGAATATTAAACTAAAGTATCGTTACAAAAGTAAACCTAAAATAAGAATCTTTATTTATTCTAAATATAGAGAATTCTTTCATAGACAAATTTAAAATAATTAGATACAATTTTAATACTTTTATAAAAAATAATATTAAGGTGAAATTTTATGAATATCATTCAAGATGTAGAGAAAAAAATAAAGCATATTACTTCAATGATTACTTATGCACAAAAACAACTTAATGATTATGAAAAAGGGATACTTAAACTATCGCATATAGCACTTGCTTCAACTGAAGAGAGTATTGACAAAAATAAATTGTTATTAGAAAAATATACTCTAAAACTTGATGAGATGAAAACCCAAAACTTCCAAGAGCTTATGGAAAAAGAAAAAAAGAAAGAAGAAATTAGAAAAAATAATTATTTTAAATATCAAAAAATTCGTTTAAAAAGGGACACCACAAAATCAGAAGAAGAGATTGAAGAGGCACTTATGATTCTATGTGAACTACCAGAAGAGATGGAACTGCAAGATTGTGATATATTTGAAATCTCTAAAAAAAGCCAAGATTTATATTTGCTTATACATTGGGAATTACATTCTGAATTAAATGCTATTAAAGAAGAATTTTTATTATTAACACAATCAACAATCAATGAACGAAATGGAGGATTAAGAATTCTTAATTATTTAATTCCAATTATTATTTTACAACTATCCGTTTTATTTAAGAATATAGAGGAAAATTTAAAAGATGCTCAATTTAATACCTTTACTGGTTTCCCAAAATTTCAAGACTGGTGGATACGTGAATTATGGCACAGTCACCAAGCCTATTTAGCTTTTTTTAAATGGAAACAAATCATACTCAATTTATGTATAACTGATGAACAAAAAAAAGCATTTGAAGCTATTTTTAAAAGCTGGCTTTATGTAAAAAAAATATTAGATACAAAAGGGGAATATTCGTATAGTTATAATAACGCATTTGATACACTTATCTGTAAATATGGCCAATTAGAAGAAGAAAAATCAGAAAAAAATTTGATTTCAATGAAAAATATCGTAAAAACACTCACAGAAAAAACCAATCTCAATACAGTATCAAGTGAACATACTCTTATCACACCTTACATGCAATTTAAACTAAACAAAAAATTAGCACTACAAAAAGATGAAGAAGATAAAAAATCATGAATTATCCTGAAAATTTTGATATAAAGTATCTGCTCGAACTTTATGGTGATAATGTAATCGCTTCAATGACTAATACAAAAGGTCAAATCACGTTTGTAAGTAATGCATACGAAAAAATCTCTGGTTACACGAGAGAAGAACTCTTAGGAAAGCCACATAATATTGTACGACACCCTGAGATGCCATCATCTACATTTAAGGACCTATGGAGTACTATCAAAAAAGAAAAAGTATGGAAAGGGGAAGTAAAAAACCTCAAAAAAGATGGTGGTTTTTATTGGGTAAATGCAACAGTTACACCACAAAAAAATGAGCAAGGGATAGTTATAGGATATGCTTCTATTCGAGAAGATATCACAGATAAAAAAGAGACTATTGAACTGCACAAACAAATTGAAACCATATTAAATAATATTGAAGATGGTTTTTTAATTTTTAATAAAGATTTATCCATCAAAGAAAGTTATTCTCTAAAATGTTTAGATATTCTCGGCCAAAATGAGATTTCAAACAAAAATATTTCACAAGTACTTTTTAACAATAACTTAGAACTTCAAGAAACATTTCAATATGGTTGTGAGAAACTATTTGAGACTAAAGATATTAATATTCAAGAATTATACATATCACTGCTTCCCCAATCACACTCTATCAATACAAAAAAGTTTACTATAGATTACAAAATCTTACCAAAAAATGAAATTTTAGTTTTGCTAAGAGATATTACAAAAGAGTTAGAATTAGAAAATCAAATATGCTCAGAACAGCAGAAGTACAAAATGATAATTACTATAGCCACTCACAAACTTGATGCAATTGATTTAATTGAATCTTTTAAAAAATTTCTAGTAATCGATGTAGAAGAGATTGAATTAAAAACTCTGAAAATTAAACTACACACCTTTAAAGGATTATTTTCACAATTACAAATGAAAAACATCTCTGAAGCTATTCATATAATTGAAACTAGTATTAAATACCAAACTTTTGACAAATCCTTCCAGGAAAAACTTTCTGAAGTTTTAACTTCTGAATTAAAAAGTATAAATGAAATTTTAGGAGAACAATATTTAGAACCCACTACATCTATTAACATAGAACTTGACCAACTCAATAAATTGGAGTCAACACTTCATAATATTATCAATTCATCAAACTATAATAAAGATAAGTTACATATTTTATTAGAAGATTTGCAAGAGATGAAAAAACAACCCTTGTATGATATGCTCAGTATCTATTCTGTCACCGTAGAGAACCTTTCTAAAAACCTTGAAAAACCTATGTTTCCTTTGGAGATTTTAGGAGATAAACATATTTTAGTCAAAGAGGACTTTAGAAACTTTACAAAATCTTTGGTTCATGTATTTCGTAATTCAATAATTCATGGAATTGAAGATGAAGCAACAAGAATAGAGTACAACAAAAATACGCTAGGAAAAATAAATTGTTTATTTGAAATTATAAATAATGACCTTGTAATAAAAATAAAAGATGATGGTCAAGGACTCAATCTCTCTTTAATTAAACAAAGGATTCTTGACCTTGAATTAATATCTTCTGAAGAAATTATTAATTTATCTGAAAATGAGATATTTCAATTTATTTTTAAAACTGATTTTTCTACTAGTTTAGATATAGATGAATTATCAGGAAGAGGTGTGGGACTCCCTTCAATAGTATATGAGATAGAAAAATTAAATGGTACGATAGATATAAAAAACAAACCATTAAAAGGTTTAGAATTTATTTTTACTATCCCTTTTAAGGATGAAAAAGAGGAATATATACAAGATTTTACAAATAGTCTGTATACACAGTTTGAAACATTTTTAGTAAATGACATGACAATACAGTGTACAAAAAGTGAAAATCAAGTTCGATTAAAACGTGGTTTTTTTACAACAACACTTAATGTTACAGGAAAAGAAAACTTATTATATGTTATAAAAATTGAAGAACCATTACTCAATACACTTTGTTATACATTTACAGAAGAACAAAATCCAAATAATGAGATGAAAAATGATTTGATTTCAGAGATTGCTAATATTGTTATAGGACTTTCAATACAAGATTTTCCACAAAATTTTGGAATAGCACAATTAGGTACTCCGATATCTTTGGATCAAGATATTATTATCAGTTTTCTTAATAATAATAAATCTCATACGATACAAATAGATACACAATATGGTAAAGCAGAATTAGCATTAATTATAATAGATTAAAATAAGGAATAAATATGGCAAAGATTATGATTGTAGATGATGCAAAAATAATAAGAATAACAATTAAAAAACATTTAGAAGCATTAGGACATGAAGTGGTTTCTCTTGCAGAGAATGGTTTTGATGCAGTTGAGCAGTATGAAAAAATTAAACCAGATATTGTTACTATGGATATTACAATGCCTGAACAAAATGGAATTAAAAATGGAATAGAAGCACTTGATGAGATAATAAAAATTGATAAAGATGCAAACGTCATTATGATTACCTCTCATGGAGAGCAAAGAATGGTTATGGAAGCTATATCAAAAGGTTCAAAAGGTTATATTCTAAAACCTGTTACAAAAGAAAAACTCCAACAAATTATTGAAAAGATTCCATTATCATGAAAGCATTAATTGCATTAGAAAAACTTGTAAAAGAGTTAGAAAAAAGAATCTCAATAGGGAAAGCACAATTATACAGACATGAGTCTGGGGAAGAAGTTTTAACACTCTTAGTTGAATCATCAATAGAAACAAATCTTGAAAAAAACACCGAACTTTTAAATAGATATAGAGTTTTAATGAAAGAATTTCTAAAATTTGAAAAACTCGATACACATGCGAATGAAAGAATAAAAATCGCAATCGAAAGAAAAAAATATTATAAACACAGCCGTTTAGATATTGAAAAAATAACAGTAAAAAATAATGATGAAAAAATAGAAGCAGCACTTATTTTAAACGAATTACCTGAAGATGAAAAACTAGAGGATAGAGAAATTTATGAGATTAGTTTTAAAGCAATTGAAGAATACCTTTTTTTATCTAGTAATTCTGAAGAATTGTTAAAAGAGATAAAAGCATCATTACACAATTCTCTCAATACTTTAACTCAAGAAAATATCAATACCATGGAAATTTTAACATACATGATTCCTATGAATATATTTCATTTTTATTTATTATTATCTAATATAAACGATACTCTTGATAAGAATGACGATGAAGAAGATGAGGATGAAGAAGAAAAGAAGGACCTAGTCTCCTTTCCAAAATATCAAGACTGGTGGATCGAAGAGATATGGACGAGCCATAAGGCCTATTTTGCTTTATATCAATGGAAACAAACAATTGCTAATTTATGCAAAACAGAAGAACAAAAATTAGCTTGGAATAAAATTTTTCATAATTGGATATTTATCAAAAGTTTATTAACAGAAAAAAATGAAATGGGTTTTGAATACCAATATATTTTTGATAATTTGTTATTTGAATATGTAGAATTAGAATCAGAACTGAATGAAAATCAGCTGATTTTAGATAAAAAAAAGCTTAACAATTTTATAGAGGAAGAAGACTTTTTTAATCTAATCGATGATCACAACATTATAACCCCTTACTTGAAATTTAAAGACTTATCAGAATAGATTAAAATTAACTTTAAATTAATTATTAGATGTGTAATTTTTTCTTCTTTTAACATATATCACTCTACTTCATAGAAATATCATAAAAAATAAGGTTACTAATATAGGAAAAGAGATAAAATTATAGTGATACAGTAGTAATTAATTGTTTTAAAATTAATTAAATTGTTATATTTTTTTATGGAGAAGAACGTGAAAAAAGCATTAAGTTTTGGAACATTTGATATATTCCACCATGGTCATTTAAAAATCCTTGAAAGAGCTTCAAAACATGTTGATGAGTTATATGTTGGGATATCCTCAGATGAATTAAATCTAAGAAAAAAAGGTCGTAAACCTGTTTATTCTCAAGAAGAAAGAGCAGAAATAATTGGAGCATTAAGTTTTGTAAAAGGTGTTTTTATAGAAGAATCATTAGAATTAAAAAGACAATACCTTTTAGAACATAAAGCCGATATGTTAATAATGGGTTGTGATTGGACTGGAAAGTTTGATGAGTTTAAGGATATTTGTGATGTTGTTTATTTAGATAGAACACCTAATATTTCTACAACACAACTTATAGAACATATTAAAAGTATTTAAGGATAGATATGAATTACAAAAATTGCGAAATCATAGTCTTTTTTTCAGGAGGTATAAACTCTTATTATCAAATAAATCAGTGGGAAAAACCTTTTGAAAAATTAAATAAAAAGCACAAAATACTCTATGTAATTACTGACTATGAAGTGTATTTAAAGTTTATAAAAGAGCAAGATCTAGAAGCAATTTATATGTATGAATTTACAAATATTATTGAATTTTACCAAGAAAATGAATTTGCTATTACTCTATATATCAATAATTCACTGCGTAATTTTCAGGCTTTACGATATAGTAGAGGATATCATGTTCATCTCAATCACGGAGAAAGTGAAAAAGAATCAATGCGTTCAAATCAATCACAAGCTTATGATTATGTATTTACTGTTGGTAAAAGAGCCACAAAAAGATACAAAGAGTATCTTTTAAATTTTAATCCAAATAAGTTTATAGAAGTGGGTAGACCTCAATTAGATTTTATCTCACCAATGAAAATAGATAAAAAACCAAATCAAAAAGTACTTTTATATGCACCAACATGGGAAGCAACACACTCCTCAATGAACTATACATCAGTACCTATTTTTGGAGTTGAACTAGTAAAACAAATACTAAATAATGAAAATTTTATTCTTATTTATAAGCCACATGATGCACTAGGAACAAGAGATGAAAATGTAGAATTAGCACATCAATCGATTATGCACATGATAAGTGAATCAAAAAATGGATACTACATGGCAGATGAAGATATTAACAACGTATTTACATTAGTTGATTTTACATTTTTTGATAATACTTCTGTAATGATTGATTATTTACATACGAATAAACCTGCGGCATATATAGAAATAATTGAAGATCAAAGTATAAATGAATTATCAAAAGCATTTGTTACGCTTAATCACACAAATTTTAAAGATTTTTTACAAATTATTCATAAAGAGATGAAACATGATCCAAACTGTAAAAAAAGAAAAATAGTAAAAGAGTATTATTTAGGAAACTATAAACTAAACCAGAGTAGTAAAAAATTTATCAATGCTATCTCAAAAATTATAAAAAAACGAAATAGAAAAATTAGTAACATATTAAAATAAAAGGAAGAGACATGAACGAAAAAAAAGATATTAATTATATTGCAAAAGATGCAAAAGTTGGTAAAAACACTGTACTAAATGCGCCAGTTAGATTAGTAGGTACTGCAAATGTGAAACATTCTTGTAATATAGGAAACTATACTTTTATCAATAGTGGTACAACCTTATTCCCAGCTACGAAAATGGGAAAATTTTGTTCAATAGGAAAAAATTGTGAATTAGGTGCTTTTGATCATCCTACAACATGGCTTAGTTCCTCTGCTATTCAGTATAACCTAAAACTTCACTTTCCTGACTATATAGAAGATTTTGAACAAAAAAAGATTATTCGTCCTTCGGAAACAGTTTTTGGTAACGATGTATGGGTTGGTTCATTGGCTGTAGTTAAAAGAGGTTTAACTATTGGAAATGGTGCAATTATTGCAGGGGGTTCTGTTGTAGTAAAAGATGTACCTCCATACGCAATTGTGGGTGGAGTACCAGCAAAAGTTTTAAAATATAGATTTGATGAAGAGACTATAGAACGATTAGAAAAACTACAATGGTGGGATATGCCATCATCAGATTTAAAAGATATTTCATTTGATGATATAGGAAAAGCACTAGAAGAGCTAGAAGCTAAAAAGTTATCATAGCTTTTTACTTCTCTAGTATTAATCATCCATCAAACATAATGGATGATTATCAATAACTATTTCTGAGTACTTACCGTATCTTTACCAATAAACTCTTTTTCATCTGCATTTGACACAATTACTTTAGCAATAGTATCTGTCTGCACAGCAACATTATTTGTTTCTTGAGCAATATTTGCATTTTGTTGCGTTTGCCTATCCAAACTATTAATAGCATCATTTATTTGATAAATACCCTCTAGTTGCTCTTTACTTGCAGATTCAACTCCTGAAATAAGTTCAATCGTTTTTGTAATATTTTCATTTAAAACACTATACCCATCAATCATCGCAATAGCTATATTTTTTCCCTTATCTGCTTTTTCAGTTGCATTTAACACAAGAGTTTTTATCTCATTTGCGGCATCTGCACTTCTTGCGGCAAGATTTCTAACCTCTTGAGCAACAACAGCAAACCCTTTTCCTGCTTCACCTGCTGTGGCAGCTTCCACTGCTGCATTTAAAGACAAAATATTTGTTTGAAATGCAATCTGATCGATAATTACAATCGCTTCATTAATAGCTTTTACTTCATCATCTATATCACTCATTGCTTGAGTAGTCTCTTTTGCTAGCTTTTCACCTTCATTTGCAGATTTCGTTACATTTGAAGAGATTGATGTCATTTGTAAAACATTTTCAGTATTTTGGGAAATATTACTAGTCATCTCTTCTAGTGCAGCTGCTGTTTCTTCTAATGAAGCTGCAGCTGTATTAGAATTTTTATTTAAAGTATCAACATTATGTAATAACACATCAGAGCTTTTCGCCAATGTTAAACCATTTGATTTATTTTCAACAAGCATTTTATTAATTATATCTACTAAGTTATTTAATCCTTGAGATACTTCTCCATTATCATTTTCGATTCTATGCGTAAAATCTTGTTTTGCAAAAAAACCTAAAACTTTTTGTATCTCATTTAAGTCCCCCGAAACTTTCTGTGAAACTATTTTAAATAAATCATTAAAATCATTTTTAAGTTCTTCTAACCCTTCATTTTGTGTTGTTTCCGATATAGTTTGATTCATAATACCAGATTTTGCAGTAGTTACAGAACGTTTCACTGCAGCAATTACTTTATGATCTTGCTCAATGAGTTTTTTTGTTTTATTAATATTTTCATTAATAATTTTTGCCATAGTACCTAACTCATCATTTACACTATCATCTAACATTATTACACTAGTAGATTCTTTATTCACATATTTAAAAAAACCTAAAAGTCCTGATTCAAAACTTTGAATAGTTTTTGTAAAATTTCTTACTAACATGACACCTGTAACAATTGATAAAATTAAAACCAATACAGAAACAATCTCAATCGTTAATAATGCAGCACGCTCATCTTTCTCAGCTTGGTTGACAGATACTTTTAAGAGATTTTCTACCTTTTGTGTTAATGCTGTGATATATTTCTCCATACTTTTTAACTCTGTGCTTAAAAGATTTTTTTCTTGTTGAATACTTGATAACTTGCCAGTTTTTAAATTGTTTTCGAATTTTTTTAATGTTTTTGCAAATAGGATTTGTTCTTTTTCTAATATTTTACATGTTTCTAAAAAAGACTTATATTTTTTAGAAACTGTTACATTATGAGTATATTCCATAGCATTTTTAGCTAATATCTCACACTCTTTTATCTTCTTTTCTGTTTGTATTTCTAAATTAATTATCTTTTTTTCTAAACTTAAAAATTCTTTACTTTTCACATTTTTTGAAGCTACCATTAATTGATATGTTAAAACTTCTTCCTTTAAAATATCCTTTTCAAGAGCAGTGATAACTTTTGATAATGGTATTTGATACGAAGAAATCTCTTCAATTTCTGCAGCAACCTTAGTAAAACCACTATATGACATAATAGAAATCGTGAGCATACCCAAAATAGCTATGGTCATAACCCCTATGATTTTTTTACCTAAATTTATGTTTTTAAACATCTTGTCCCTTCATATATATTATTATTAATAATTATTATACCATTATTAGATTAATTTTTATTATTTTTATCAGGTGACGTAAAAAGTGACAACCATCTTAAGAAAAAAAGAAATAATAAAACACCACAAAAAATAAGAATATGAAAATTAATTGTATTACTCATCAAAGAATTAAAACTATGTATTTCAACTTCATTTATTTTTACAACATTAACAATAAGTTCACGTAATGTTAAAATTATAAAGGCATCAATTAGAATTCTTATTTTTACCCTTTTTTCTCGTAAAAAGCTCATCACTGCTCGTACTATCTCTAACATAATGATAAAGTACAAGAGATAAATAATTATTACAATCATACTATTTGTTGCAATTGCAACAACAAACAACACTACAGCTAGAATCAATTCAATATAAAATTTACTATAAAAAAAAGCTTTAAATCTTCTCACTTGAAATCCTTCTTCTATTTATTATAAGTAATTATATCTAATTAATCTGATTGTTTTAATTATTTAAAGCTAGATTGAATATAGTTTTCTAATTTTTGTTTTTTTATTTCTCCAATAAATTTTTCTATGAAAAATCCTTCTTTATTATATAAAAAAGACTCTGGTATCATTTGCACATCATCTAATGCCTTAGCCAAAACAAAATTTTCTTTTCCTACTGTTATAGGAAAATTTACATTATATTTTTGTAAAAATGACAATAACTCTTTTTGCTCTTTTTCTTTTTCAAATAAAACACCTATAATAATAAAATCATTTTTATATTTTTCTTGAAGCTCAACAAATACAGGCATCTCTTTGATACATGGTTTACACCAGCTTGCCCAAAAATTAATCAATACCATTTTTCCATTCAGTTGTTTTGAAAATAAAACACCATCAGAAACTTCCAAAGTAATTTTTTCTCCATTTATTGTAGTTAATGTGAAGGTATCATTCTTTTTTATGTTTGTATTTTCCTTTAAAACTGAAGACTCTACTACTTCGGCTTTTTGTGGTTTTGATTCACATCCTGCAAAAAAGAGTATCATAAGAATAGAACAGTATAGTAAAAATTTCATTTTATTCCTTATTTGTAAATTTCAGATTCTACAAGATCTAATAACTTTTTATGGTTTAAATCTCGTAAAAGTTTACCATTTACATAAAAAGTAGGTGTTCCACGTACTCCTAAAAGTGCTGCATCTGTTCTATCTAATTCTAAGAGAGTATCTACATTTATAGTAGAAAAATCATTTTTAAATTTTTCCATATCTAAACCAGCTTCAGGTAAAAAGTTCCATAAAAGTTCAGGTTTTGGATTATTGTGGTTTGCCCATTGTGGTTGGTATTTAAAAATCACAGTAAGAGTTTCATTGAATTTATTTTGTATTCTTGCTGTTTCTAAAAGCTTCACTGCAAATTTTGAATTTTGATGATTTGCTAAATATCTTATAACTAATTTTGTTTCCATTTTATAGTCATTAAATACCTCTTTAATGATAGGATGAAAAGCACTACAGGATTCACACTCTGGATCTAAAAACTCTGTGATAACTACTTTATTTTCATTTTCACCAAAAGATGGAGAATGTTCTCTTGCAAATGGAGCTCCATTACTATTTGTCATCAATTCTTTATTTTTTTCATCTACCAAATTTTGATAAAACATAACCGCAACAACAAAACCTATAATCAACAACACTAATGCAAATAAAACCATTCGTTTATTTTTCAATTTTTATCTCCTCTTTCCTAAAACTAATAATATGAATAATACTAAATACACACTCAATGACAATAATGGAATCGTAATAAATCCCAACCAATTGATATACTCCGTAGAGCATGGAACCCCACTCACACAAGGGACAACCGATGCAGGGATAATATCAAACATCAATAAGTTATGATAGATTGAAAAAAACAATCCTATAACTACCAGTGGCATAGCATACTTAAATAACTTATCATCAGGATATAATAAATTTATTAAAAATATTACAACCAAGGGATATAAAAATATTCTTTGATACCAACACATTGAACAGGGAACAAATTTCATAATCTCACTAAAAAACAAACTACCAAGAGTCCCAATACTCGCAAACAAAAAACATACTAAAACTACTGTGGTACTTAATTTTTTAGAAAAATTCATCTGATATCTATCCCTATTTGTTATAACTAAATATTATATATTATCATATTGGGTCTATTCTATTTTTTAAGTTAATTAACTAAAAAAGAAAATTTATACAAAAATAATAATATACTATAAAAATAAGTTTTTTCAATTACTTCTACATTTTAATACAATTTTGATACAATATGTACAATTTAAACCAAAAGGGACAAAAGTGGAAAAAAAAATAGAACAAGCAAAATTGCTACTTGATGCTTTACCTTATATAAAAAAATTTAAAGATGAAATTTTTGTTATAAAATATGGTGGCTCAGCTCAAATAAACCCTGAACTTAAAGATAGATTTGCACAAGATATTATTCTTTTATATATGGTAGGAATTAAACCAGTTATCGTACATGGTGGTGGAAATAAAATCAATTCTGTACTTGATAAAATGCAAATTCAAAGTGAATTTATTGATGGTATGAGAGTTACTGACGAACAAGTTATGGAAGTAGTTGAGATGGTTTTAGCTGGAAATATCAATAAAGAGATTACAACTTTATTAAATGTACATGGAGGTAAAGCTATCGGAATCACTGGGAAAGATGGGGATTTTTTACTTGCTACTCCAAAAGATGATGGAAAATATGGACTAGTGGGGCAGATTAATGAAGTAAATAATGAAGTGATTCAAAATCTTTTAGATGAAAAATTTATTCCTGTTATTGCTCCAATTGCTTCTGGAAATGAAGTTAATCATCCAGGATTTAACATCAATGCAGACCTAGCAGCAAGTAAGATTGCAGCTTCTTTAAAAGCTAGAAAAGTTATTTTTATGACTGATATAGCAGGGGTAATGGATAAAGAAAAAAATCTTTTTGTTACTTTAACAGAAAATCAAATCGCTTCTTATAAAAAAGATGAGACAATCACTGGTGGTATGATACCAAAAGTTGATGCTTGTCTTGAAGCAATACATGGAGGTGTAAAAAAAGCGCATATTATAGATGGTAGAATAGAACATTCATTGTTATTAGAAATTTTTACGAGCGAAGGTATCGGAACAGTTATCAAAAAATAAAGGAAAAGAAAATGGAATATCCAAAATTTACACAAGAACATAAATCGTTAATGGCTAAGTATCTTACTAAAGAGGTATTTGAAGAATTACAAGATAAAAAAACACAAAATGGTTTTACTATAGAAGATGTTGTTAATTCAGGTGTTAAAAACCCTGACAGTGGTATAGGTGCTTATGCTGGTGATGAAGAATCGTATACAACATTCGCTTCATTTTTTGATCCAATAATCAAAGAATATCATGGTTTTACAAAAGATGATAAACACCAAAGTGATCTTAATCCAGATAATTTAGATGCTCCAAATCCAGATCCAGATAATAAATTTATCGTTTCTACTCGAATTAGAGTAGGAAGAAACTTAGATAATATGCCTTTAGGACCTGCTATTTCAAAAGAGCAACGTGACGAGATAGAAAATGTAGTTTCTACAACACTTAGTTCACTTGAAGGTTCGTTAGCAGGAAAATACTTTCCATTAGATGGAATGAATAAAGAAGATCAAGACTCTTTAATCAAAGATCACTTTTTATTTAAAGAAGGTGATAGATTTCTTGAGACTGCTGGATTAAATAGAAACTGGCCATTAGGAAGAGGTATCTATCATAATACAGAAAAAACATTTTTAGTATGGGTAAACGAAGAAGATCAATTAAGAATAATCTCTATGCAACAAGGTGGAGATATCAAAGAGGTATTTACAAGACTTACTACAGCTATTGGAGAGTTAGAGAAAAAAATGAAATTTTCTTTTAACGAACATTTAGGATACATCACATCTTGTCCTACAAACCTAGGAACTGCAATGAGAGCAAGTGTACATATAGCGGTTCCGAAACTTGCAGCTGATATGGAACAGTTCAAAGCAATTTGTGACAAACATCACTTACAAATCAGAGGTATTCATGGTGAACACTCAGAGTCTGAGGGTGGAGTATATGATATTTCAAACAAAAGAAGACTTGGTGTTACGGAAGTTCAATGTGTTCAAGATATGTACGATGGTGTTGTAGAACTTATAAAAGTAGAAAAATCACTATAATTAAAAGTTATTAACACTTAATTAACACCTTAAAGATAAAATTCTAAAATTAAATTTTATCTTTAAGGAAAAAATATGAAACTTAGCTATTCTTTAGCAGCTCTTTTGGTTATCTCAACACTTAATGCAGAGGAAAATCTCGGTACTTTAAATATCTCATCCTCAACTATTGAAGATATTGAAAAAGTAAATAAACAAACAGAATCATCTACAATTAACAATATCAATACAGAAATAATAGAAAAAATCAATCCTAAGAATATCAATGAACTCCTTCAAACCATACCAGGTATAAGTGCAGATGTGAGATCAACTGTTGTTGAAATACATATGAGAGGTATAGGTCAACAAGAATATATGTGGGAAGATACAGGAGTATCTATCTTAATCGATGGTGTACCACTTATGCAAAATGGTGGAAAAGTAAAACTCAATATGGACAATATAGAATCAATAAAAGTGATAAAAGGTGCTTCTAGTTACTTATATGGAAATGGTTCGTTAGCTGGTGCAATTATTATCACTACAAAACGGCAAAAAAATAAAAATGGTGGAAATGTAGGTATAGAATATGGAAGTGAAAACTTTAAAAGTATAAAAGGAAGTATTCATAATAGTGGAGAGAAATATTCTGTTAATTTAAACTCAAACTATAATAGCAGTGATGGGTATTGGGATAAAACTAAAAACTATACAAAATCAATCAATGGAAAAGCACAGTATTATATCAATGATACAAGTGATATAGCATTGGGCATAGATTATACGAGAATTTATGAAGAAACAACTGGTGGTAGTGTAACAGGAATGAAAGAAGCCCTAAAAAATCCAAAATCTGTAGGAGATGGAAATCTAGCAAGAAGTGCTGAGTTTTACACTAATTTAGATAAATACTTTCTTACTTATAATAAATTCTTCGATAATGAAAGTAGTCTCAAGATAAATACTTACTATTACAAAGATTTTTATGATTCATTATCATCAGCACAAGATTTAATTACCGATGATAATAATTTTACAGATACTTATACAAATAAAGGTGATGATGATATTACACAATACGGTATAAAAACAGAATACATAGCAAATCTAACTAATCTTTCTTACCTTATAGGATTGGATATAGGAAAAAAAGAATTAGATTCAAATGATTTAAGATTAAAAGATTACAAATATAGAGGGAAAAATTATTATAAAGGGGAAATAACAAACGCCCTTTCAGAAGAGGATAATAATGCTCTTTATGCCGAACTAAAGTACAAATTAAATCCTAAATTAACTACAACAGCAAATGCAAGAATAGATCAAAATAAATATACCTACAATGCAAAACAGCATGATTATAATGGAATGATATGGAAAGATATTTCCACTAAAAAAGATAAAAAATTTACTAATAAATCTTATAGATTAGGTTTTGCATACAAAACAGATGATAAAAAAACTCTTTATTCAAATATCTCTACAGGTTTTAGAAATCCACGAGCACAAGATATTTTCGCAGGAGATTATAATTCTGACTATAAAAATAATCTCAACCTTAAAGAACAAACAACCCTTAACTATGAAATTGGATTAAGAGGAACAAAAAATTTTACAAAAAATATGCTCAATTATGAAGTGTCAATATTTCAAACAAAAACAAAAGATATTATATCAAGAAACAAAGGAACATATTATAGTAATAATGATGACTTAATGTATGACAATGTTGGCGATGCAATTAATAGAGGATTAGAGCTAATGATACATAGTGATAAAACAAAAAATCTCTCTTTTAATTTTGCCTATACTTACCTTGACTCATATTACAAATCACATAAAGATATCTATATTGATATGAAACCATACAGAAGAGAAGCAGGAGATACATCACATAATATAAATGAAAACTCACTTCCTAGAGTTCCAAAACATAAAATTGATTTAATAGTTGACTATAAATTAACACCAAAAATCAATCTTATGACAGAACTCTATGCTCAGTCAAAATACTTTGCAGATGAAACTAATTTTGTCAAAATTCCAGGATATGCAAAAGTAAATCTAAAACTTTCTTATACGCAAAATAAACACTTATCTTATTTTGCAAGAATTGACAATGCATTAGATAAACAATATGTTAGAACAGCTTTCTTACATAGCGATAGAGATAGCAGTGGTATTTTAGATATTGAAGATACTACAATTACTGTTGATCCAGGTAGAGTTTACTATGCTGGTATCAAATATACATTTTAATCAAGAGATAATTTATGGTTAACTTTATAAAAAGAGATAAAAATGATTTATTTAAAAATCCAATCTTTGGATTTTTATTTAAAAATCAAAGTTTTCTACTAGTTTTAAGAATAATCATCACTTTTATATTCTTTTATGCACTCTATTTTGGATTTACTAATCCTTCAAAAGAAAACCTCTTTACAGGAGCTGTTTTTTGGGGAATTTTTTGGGCTTTATTTATGGTAACGACTCTCCCTACTTTTGGAAGAATATTTTGTGGCATTTGTCCTCATGGATTTTTAGGAAAATATATCACAAACATTGGTCTACAGAAAAAAATGCCACAATGGATGCAAAACAAATATATAGGTATCTTTTTACTAGTAATTGGATGGTGGGGTATTTATTACACTTTTCCAGGTTTTTGGAAAAGTCCTTTTGGTACAGCATCTATGTTTACAGCAATGACAGTTATTGCTTTTGCTTTATATTTTATTTATAAAGATATGAGTTATTGTAAAAGTGTTTGTCCTATAGGAACACTTACTAGAGCTTATGATAAGTTAGCTTTTACAAAATTAGAAACCTACACAGATAGTTGTGCTGATTGTAAAACATTTGATTGTGCAAGTGCGTGTAGTTATAACCTAAAACCATTTACTTTTGCTAAAAAAAACTCTACTGATGATTGTACTTTATGTATGGACTGTGCTGTTTCATGTGAAGCTGTAAAGTTTAAAATAACGAAACTAGCAGACAAACTTTATGGTAAATTCAAAACACTACCTGCTGAAGTTTGGACATATATTTTAATTTTAGCAGCTATTCCTGTATCAATGACATTTGCTCACGGACTCAATAGAAGTACCATAGCAGATACAATGATTTGGAATCAAACTGCATTATTTTTTAATATTCCTGAATATGGGGGAATGTTTGCATTTCTTTATGCACTTTTATTTACTATTGCTACTGCTACTATAGGATTTTATTTTGCAGCAAAGATATTAAATAAAGACTTTAAAACAACATTTACAACTCTAGGTTATGGATATGCACCACTATTTATTATAGGTTCATTAGGACATGCAGTTGAAAGTTTTTTTACAAGAGGTTATGAAAAAATAACAGAAGGATTTGCTCAAGCACTTGGATTTACAATTGATGTAGATGACTTAGCTAATAGAGGGGATGCATGGTTGCATCTCTTTTCCATTTTTAAATGGGTAGCAGTTATATGGACACTTATCTTAATTTATCAAAGATTAAAACTTATCAAGAGTAGTAAAATAAGAAAAGTAATAGCCTATTTTTGTGCCTCTTTTTTGGTGATATTTTTCATATCTATAAACATATATAGAGGCTATGTATTTGAAAAATATGGTTCTAAAACTATGCACCATCATAAAACAAACTCAATAAAAAATATAAAAGAAAAATAAGTTTTTCTACAAATTAACACATAATTAACAACAAAAATATACAATCAAAAAAAGGTTGTATATGAATATAGAATTACTCAAAGA
>Ga0193954_1000265_pt1 | contig 31862 bp, 26 predicted proteins | sample BB_5_MG_FD_140340 | JGI IMG/M metagenome (GOLD analysis project Ga0193954, IMG submission 140340) | Microbial mat bacterial communities from the Broadkill River, Lewes, Delaware, United States - BB_5_MG | ecosystem: Environmental > Aquatic > Freshwater > River > Microbial mats | place: USA...
AAAAAATGATATGAATACTAAAGAAGGATACTTCGTAAGTGTATTTTATGCCTATATAAAAGCTTTGGGATTTGATATAGTTTGTGAAGACAATACAAATAAAGGGAGAATAGATATCACTATCAAGATGCCAAATAGTTATATCCTCATTGAGTTTAAAGTTGATGGGACATCAGCCTTGCAACAAATCAAAGATAAAAAATATCACGAAAGATATATGGGTGAAAATTTACCTCTATTTATAGTAGGTATAGAGTTTGATAAAGAGGATAAAAATATCTCTCACTTGGAGTGGGAAAAAATAGGTTGATTTCTCCAGCTAAATTATGTGCTGTCATTTGGTTTGTTTATCTTTTGAATAACTATCAAATAAGCCTATTTTATCAACTTCAAATTGTTCTTGAATATAAATCTTATTTTTAGTATTTCTGTTTTTGTCATCATACACCCCATTTATATATTTATTAGTATTATTATAATACTTTTATACAAATATCTTATCTAAATCTTGAGGTATTTCTACTGGTGGACTAAAATGATATCCTTGTGAATATTGTATCCCTAAGTCTTCGATTACACTACGAACCTCTTCATTGTGAACATATTCCGCTATAATATCAAAGTTGAATAATTTTGCCATATATGTAATTCCTTGGACTATAAGCTTACTATTTTTATGTGTTGCTATATTTTTTATAAACATCCCATCTATTTTTAAAATATCAATTTTAAGATCAAGCATACGACTAAAACTTGCATTTTCACTTCCAAAATCATCAAGTGCTATTTTATAGCCTTCATCTTTGAGTGTTAAAAGTTGCTCGACTATAGTATCTCCCCCAAATACACTAATCTCTTCAAGTACTTCTAAAGTGATTTGATCTTTTCTAAGATTGTATTTTTGAAGCGTTTTTTCCAAATAGTCTGATAAATAATTTTCTTCCAAATCATCTTTTGTAATATTGATACTCAGCTCTTTTTGTCTATTTTGAAACATTTTACAAGATTTTTCTATCATTATTTTTGTAACTTGCGTAATCACACCCAATTGTTTTGCCGCATCAATAAAGAAAAATGGTGAGATGATTTTGTCTCCATCTTTTATCCGTGCGAGACATTCATATTTTATGATTTTTCCTGTACTAGTTTCTACTATTGGTTGGAAAAAAGGTATCAAGGTATCTTCTTGAATACTTTGTTGTAATTTATCGATCCAGTACAAATTTTGTGTCTGCTGTTTAATCACATCCATCCCCTCTTGACTATAGATATAAAACTTTTTATTGGTATTTTCAGCTTCGATTTGTGCAATACGAAGATTTTGTATCAACTGTTTTTGTGTACCTGTAGCAATAGTAATAATAGTATGAAGATGGATAGGTGTTTCATCTATAATAGTAAAAGTGAGATATTCTAGCTCTTTTTGTATCTCTAAACAGTATGCTGTAATGATATCAATATCGTGTGTGTCAAATAAACAGATAAAATCAGAGTGGGTGATATGATATGTTGTGATACTATAGTCATTTTTAGACATGAGCCATTGTACAAAATTGTGAAGAAGTTTTTCTACATTGTGCAAACCAAATGCTATCTCATACTGTTGAATCTTTTTGATATGAAACATGACAGCAACAGTAGTTGTAGTGTCATTTGATAGATCAAGATAGAGTTTTGCTGCATTATAAGATCCTGTAGTTTGATTGATAAACATACTTTTTTCCAACTCTTTTGTTTTCTCTTTTACTTGAAATGAGAGATCTTTTGTAAGTTTTTTCAAATCTAAATGGGTAGTAACTCTTGCTATTAATTCTTCAGGATAAAAAGGTTTTGTGATATAATCAACACCTCCATTTCCAAATGCTTTTAAAATACACTCTTTATCATCCATAGCTGTGAGAAAAATAACTGAAATGTTTGTATCTATTTTACTCATAGTCTCAAAGCCATCCATTTGTGGCATATTTATATCCAGCAATATCAAGTCTATATTTTGTGTTTTGATAATCTCAAGTGCTTTGTATCCACTTGTGGCAAAGACTATTGAGATATTTAATACTTTGAGTGTATCTGCTACCAATCTTATATTATTAGGATTGTCATCTACTACGAGTACTTTTTGTTTGGTTTCCATGGGTATATCCTTTATTTTTTGACATTTATTATTTTTGTATTAGAGAGAAAATCTGAAAATTGTGTAATAAGATCTTCTATCTCGGTTATATCAAAATTATCAACTCTACGCATTAAGTTTTGAGTAAAGTTAAGTAAATTTGTTTGCTTGTGTGTATTGGCAAAATCATCTAAAAGTGTAGAAAAAGCTAATATATCTTCAAAAGAGCAGCCTTGTGAAGCAAGTGCCCAAGACTCTTTCATCGTAGATTCAAAAGTAGTTTTAAATTTTTCCAATAATTGATTTTCAACTAGTTGTGTATTTACGACTAAGGGAGTAGTATTTTCATTCTCTATTTGAGTGTAAGGGAGAAATCGAATCAACTCTTGTATCACCGTATTGATATGTACTGGTTTTGTGATATACCCATCAAATAAAATTACCATTCGCTCAATCTCTTTTGATTTTACAGAAGCTGTAAATGCAAGGATAGGAATCTTTGAATATAATGGGTTTTTCTTAATGATTTTTGTTACCTCTATCCCATTTAAAACGGGCATTTTGATATCCATCAAAATCAAATCTGGCGTACTTTTTTGAACAATATCTATAGCTTCTTCACCATTTTTAGCTTCTAAAATAGTAATATTTTTATCTTCCAAAGTCTCTTTTAGCAGTTCTCTATTGAGTTCTACATCATCTACAAGAAGTACAGTCGAACCTAAAAATTGATACTCATTTTGTTCTTTATTTTGAAAAGTTTCATAGGAGTCCTGAACAATCTCTATCTCATTTAATTGTATTGTAAAGGTCGAACCTTGTGCTTCTTTACTTAGAAGCGATAATGTACCATTCATTAATGTAATCAATTTTAAAGAGATAGCCAATCCCAAACCTGTACCGCCATACTGTCTATTTCTTTGACCATCTTGTTGGACAAAACTTTCAAATATTTTTTCTTGTTGGTCTTGTGGTATCCCTATCCCTGTATCTTGTATAGATATCTCTAAATTTAGTGTATCATTTGTAATTTGAAGTACTTTTAATTCTATTTGTATATATCCATTGTGTGTAAATTTTATAGCATTTCCGATAAGATTAAAGAGTATTTGTCGTATTCTTGTTTCGTCTAAATTGATATATTGAGGAATATCTTCATCTATTATAAGTTTTATATCCAAATTTTTTTCATTCGCTTTTTGTAAAAATATGGTTCGTACTTCTTGAATAATTGTTTGTAAAGATATCGTTTCATGTTGTATCTCTAATTTTCCAGCTTCTATCTTTGACATATCTAAAATATCATTTATAATTGCTAAAAGTGTATTGCCACCTGAAGAGATTGACTGAAGATAACTTTCTTGTTTTGAACTTACTTTTGTTTTATTTAAAAGTTCTGAAAACCCAATAATTGCATTTAAAGGTGTTCGTATCTCATGAGACATATTAGCTACAAATTCGCTTTTTGTTTTATTTGCATCTTCTGCTACTTTTTTTGCATGTTGTAATTCTATGTAGTCTTTTTCAAGCTTAATTGTAAATTTATTAAATTCTTGACCGAGTTGTCCTAGTTCATCATTACTATCTTGTTGCAATCGTTTTGAAAAATCTGGATTTCCTTCTGCAATTTTTTTCATGGAGAGAAGTATCTCATTGAGAGATTTTTTTGTAGAGAGAGATAAACCAAGAGTCACTATAATAATAAGTGCTAAAGAGAGAATACCAATAAAAATCCCAAGGGTAAATATTTTTTCCCCATGCTGGGTACTTATAGTAATTTTTTGTTCTAATTTGTTGTTTTGTTGTTTTTTAAAATTATTAAATTGATATTGAATATCTGTAAGTGCAAGGGTCATATTTTGAGTAAGTTTCTCTTTCTCTTTCCATTTTTTATCATCTAAAATCATAAGTTTTGAAAGTTTAAATGCTTGATTAAAATAGTGTAAAAATAATTTATTCGTTTTGTCTATATCACTTTGATCTACATTGTAAGAGGATAATTTTTTTGTATTACTCAAAATCGTATGCTTGTAATTCATGCAGTGGTCAAGCCAAGAGATCTCGTCGGCAATGACAGCGTCTTCAAATGCTCTTATGATATTATTTAATAATATACTGTTCTCAGTAGCAATAGTAATAATAGGAAAATGGGTTTTATAAATGCTATCCATATACTCTTTTGATTGACTTTGTTCAGTATAGATATTTATAATATACAGAGCAAAGAGTGCAATTGCAATAAGAGGAGCGACAAGCATTTTGTGAAAAATAGTAAGGCTAGAGAACATTTATTTTATCTCCATAAGCACTATTATTTTATCATCAATAATATCAGAAGAGGGTATATACGCTATTGCATTAGTATTTTCTTTTACATAGCGTACAACATCACTGATTGTTTTCATTTGTTTAGGAGGTGTACCTCTCCCTGTAAATATCATAGTGGTCCAGTATTTTTTGAGTTGTCTTTCATTTTTGTGAGTAACTTTTTGATAAAATAATGATTGATACTCTTTATTGTCAAGCTCCAATGTAACAGCTTGATTTCCATTTGGTAAGGACTTTGTTTTCGATAAAAATAATTTTGAAAGTGTATTGAGTGAAAGCGTAAACAAAGAAGATTCTTTTGAAACAATAACACTTAGATTTTTTGCTTGCATGTCTATTACAAAAATGAATGTTATAAGGAATAATAGTTTAAAAAATAACATTTATAGTCCCTATAATTGTATCGTCATTTTCTTGTATTGTATTGTTTGTATTTTCATAGAGATTAATTGTATGAGTGTAACTGAGTTTGAGTGCTATATTTGTATCCAAATCATATCTTGTCCCTATCGAATATTTTTTGATAAATGATCTCTCTTGATCGCTTGTAGGAGCCTTTATTTTTTCCGTGTCTGTATAATCAAATATTTCATTTGAGTACAAAATATACGGTGTGAACTGTTCATAATTATATTCGAGTGAACTATAGTATCTCAGTTCATCTGGAAAAATATAGGATAGTTTTGATTGGATGATTCCTGCTTTAAGAGTAAAAGTATCATTATAAATTTCTGTTTCAAGAGCATGCATTTTTATATTGACACTAGATATATTGAGATGATCCAGATCTGATTTTGCTTCTAAATAGCCAATATTCAAGAGCATAAAATCATTGGATGTTTTTAATGTTAATGCAGATAGAGAATTTACTGTGCCAGTCAGTGTAGAGTTATCTTTGCCATAGAGTTCATTTTCCGATTTTCCTATTGAAAGTTGTGTTAAAATATCTAACTCACCAAGAGTAAACCGTTTTAAAAGCTCCAACCCTTTAAAATCATTACAACCAAATGCCCCATAATAGTTTAATGGAGTTGTTGTAGAGGTATAGGTATATCCAATTGTCCCCGTTTCGGAAGATTTAAATACAGGAAATTGAAACTTTCCAACTCGTACACTAAAATCATATCCTAAATAATATGCTAAATAAAGCCACTTTATCTCGACATTATAATTTTTTAGACTATTCGAGTGCATCTCCTTATCATTTTCACCTTCACTGATATATAACTGTGCTGTTGCACTTAAATTATGATTTATTTGGTATCGTGTTTGTAGACCACCTGAAAGTTGAAAAGAATCTTCTTTTTCATTGATATTAGTTTGTATATTGGCATAAGCATCAAGTCTTAGATTTTCAGTGATTTGCTCTGCATAGATAGATGAGGAAAGAAGGGCAAAGAGCAATGGTGTTTTAAATTTTTTTTTCAAAGTATACCTTAGATTTGAATTTTAACATTATAATCTCTAAAAGTAAATCAAAAGTAAATAGCTTTGGAATAGAAGTATAGTTAAAAAATATTGAAATATTTCATTTTTATGAGATAAAATCATCTATTTTTTAAAGTTGAATGTTATTGCCACTTATCTATATTATAAATTTTCGTACAAATAGCATCAAAAACTATATCGCTATCTTGTAAATATTTTTTATATTTACCAAGCTTTTCCTCTTGAGCTTGTAGTTCTGGTGAAACCAAACAAAATTTAAAGCCATTTTCTTTTAATATAGCGTAGTTTTCTTCGGTGATTGGAAGTTTTGAGAAACAATCTACCCATACCCATTTTACTTTATTTTTCATATTTAAAATAGTATCAATCCCCTCAAATTCTGAAAATCGCAACGCTATATTTTGTTCACCATCTTTTGATAAGAGGTATATCATAGGGAAAGAGCTATCTAAAAAGAAGTATTTTTTGATATCATATTTTTTGATAAGTTCGAGAACTTTATGTTCTATCCTTTCACTTTTTATATTGAGTATCATTGTTCCATGGTTGTAGTGCTTCAGATATTCTTCAAAATCTTCTCCATCTGTAAATGGATCATGTTGCAATATAAGCCTTTCTCCAAAATCTCTCAGATCAAGCTCTACTCCATACTCTTTTGGGATTTTTTTCAACTCTTCTACTGTGTTTATTCTATGTGCAATATATTCCATTTTATAGTTCCTTTTTAAGTTTAAAGCTAAAATCAAATGTCCGCTTTATAAATTTCCATTTTGAAGCAAATCCATCATTCCAACTCGATTCTCCATGGAGTCTTTCTGGGAAAATTACATCAAATCGTATTATATTGAGTCCATTTTTTTGTGCCATATATAAGAGGTATAAATCAAGTGAAAAATCTTTGGGGCAATCTTTTTGGATTGTTTCAAAAAAGCTTCTATGAAATATATTTGGTTGAGCATTTATATCCCATAATTTCTTTTTGAGATAGATAGATTCAAAGGCACTCATACCCATAGTAAAAAACTGATCAAAGAGAGGTCGCCCTTTTCTATCACCTTTTACATAGCAATTTTTAGGTTTCTCTTGTTGTTCTATGATCTCAAGAGCTTTCAGTACATCTGCTGGATCTGTTTGCATATCTGCATGGGTATACCCGATAAATTTACCCTTTGCCTCAGCTAATCCTGATGTGATACCAAAACCATATCCTTGATTTATCTCTACTTTTACAACTCGTGCAAAAGAGTAGTTATCAATGAGAGTATTCATAACTCTTTCACTATTATCTGTTGAGCCATTATTGACCAAAAGTACTTCTATATCATCACTGTTAATAACACTTGAAAACTTCTCCAAAATAAGAGGTATATTTTTCTCTTCGTTATAACACGGTACTATTATTGATAATTTCATTTTCTCTTCTCCATTATTTAAAAACCCACCACTTTTGACCTACAAAATTCAGTACAGTACTGACTCCCGTTGCTATTAAAAAAGCTAAAAACACTATCTCTGTATAGCCCAAAACAACTTTATTTGTCATCACATTGACCCCTAAAGTAAGAGAATAAAGGACTCCAAACTGCACCATCTCTTTATATGATTTTTCATGTTTTTCAAATGTCCAGTATTTATTTATCACAAAGGCTACTATTGTTCCTAATAAAAAAGAGATCGCTTTTGCACTATCAGGAGATAAAAAATTTAATAAGATATAGTATGCGGTCAAATCAGTACTTACAGCACTCACTCCCGCTACTAAAAATCTTTTTAACTCTTTTTTAATTTTACTCATCTATTCTCTTGTGTAAAATCATTATATTTCATCTCTAAGTCTTTTACATTTTTTTGATTTACTGTTATATCTTTTTCTAAAGAATAGGGATGCCAATCTACTTTATGAAAAAAACTTTGCCAATACACAAATGTTTCATAATCATCAGGTGTACCCCAACAGATATAATCATCTACTTCAAAAACTTTTACATTGAGTCCAAGTGATATAAGCTCACCCATAAGACTATCTACATAATATTCACCATTGACTTTTATATCTTTTTTCAATAAATTTTCTAATGCTTTATTAAAGTATTCCACTTTTCTAAACCAAAATGTTCCTACTATTGCATGGTCTTCATAAGGACTATCTGAGATTGGAACTTTTACAGATACCCCTATAGCATTTTCTTTATTATCTGTTTTTACCCATCCATACATTTGAGGGTTGTTTTTGCTACTCACATGGTGTCTAAATGTAAAAATAATAGCATCTACAGTTGAATCTTCTATAAGCTCTTGATATTTTTTATGATTATAAATCATCCCATTATCTGTAGCTGCTACTAAAAGAGAAGCATCTGTATCTGCATCTTCCAATCCTAAACTACAAGTGATAGCTTGACCTTGTGTCACTTCATTGATAGATACTATTTTTGCATCTTGATATTGATCTTTTAAAGTCTTTTCGAGTGGATAGTTTTCAAGATGCTCTTGAAGGGTGACAAATGTATGATTTTGACTATTTGGCAAAGAGTTTGCTGCTTGTATTATCATGGGCTTTGCACTTACCTCTATAAGTGGTTTGGGTGCTTTATAACCAACTTTAGCAAATCTACTTCCACGACCTGCAAGCGGTATGAGTGTGATACTATTTTCTAGTGCTTTTGGTTTTTCTTTCTCTTCTATCGCATTTTTGAAGTATTTTGACCAAGTGTTATACTCCTCTACATCTTGTGGAGTTCCCCATTGGAGCATATGCTGGATATTGTAAATAGATACTTTTAGATTATCTTCTAGTAAAAGATTGTAGATAAGTGATACATAATATTCACCATTGAGATTGATATCTTTTTGCATAAGTTCAGCAAAATATTTTTTGACATAAGAACCTTTTTTGAAATAATATGTTCCATTTGAAGCATATTCATCCATACGATTATCTGTAAAAGGCTCTTTCTCCTTTATCTCTAACATCCATTGGTTTTCATCTCTCATAAAAGCATAATTTGTACTTCCGAGCATATGCGGATGAAACCCTTTGTATGATGGGATAGCACCATCTGCATCTCTTTCTCTAGTATGTTTTAGAAAATCTTCATAGTCCCAATATGTTCCAAAATCACAATAATTGACTATAACCTCTTCATCATCTTCTATCAGATTTTCTACAAAAGAGACTGCATATACAGGACCTTTTTTATGATTTGGTATCTCTACTATATTTGCATTTGGTTTGATACTTTGTAAAACTTCTCTCATTTTTGTTTCAGCTAAATGTTTCGAGTTACAAATAAATGTAAACTTATCTTCATTTGGGAAGAGATCACATACATGCTCGATGATTGTTTTTCCATCGACTACTATTAATGGTTTTGGATCTTCATATCCTGCGTCTATAAATCGTTTTCCTATTCCTGACATTGGTATTATTATATGCATTGATTTTTCCTTAATTTAATTTGATTTCTTTATTGACACTATAGGCATTGTAACGCTCTTTTAATATTTTTGTATTCATCTCTTCTGATACTCTTTTTTCTATAGTCAATACAAAATTTGAAAGAGGTCCAAATGCAGTCACTATGATTACTGCTACAATTTTCAAACTTGTATATCTTTGACTTTTTTGTAATTGATAAAATACAGATAAAATAAAGCCAAACATCCCAAATACAATACCAGGGATAAGAAATCGTGCCATCTCCCATTTACGCCCATGTACATCAACTGAAAAAGTCACAACAAAACCAATTATAAAGAGTAATAAACCGAAAGTTTTTAATACATTCATAGTAAAAAATTCATGTTCAGAAAAGTTATCTTCTTTCATTTTATTTGTAAAAATATATAATAAAACGAATCCAAGTATAGGAAAAAATAGCATACGAAGAGATGTCACAGTCATCTCTTCAAGATAAAACAAAACAGATCTATATTCATGTTTTTCTAGTAATAATTGTATATCTTTTATTCTCTCATAATGGGGTTTTCCATTAAACTCATCTTTGTTTTGAATATGGTACATAATCCCTGGATGTACTCTTATGGTAGGTGTACCATCAGCTTTGATAGTCATCATCCCTTGAATACTACTATTGTCTTGTAGAGACGATGGTGTTAACATTCCCCCTTGTGGAATAGTGATGATTAGAGAAAAAAAGAGTAACAGTCCTATTGTGTATTTATGTTTGATAGAGATACGAAGGATAATAAGTGTAGTGAACACCCCTATAATAAGTAAAATATTTTGCGGTGCAACATAAAATGTCCCAACAAGTAAAAATAAAATGAGAGTAGAATGACTCAAATTAAGTTTTTCTAATTGAGAAAATTTATTGTAAATAATTGTGAGCATAAGTATAATAAATATTCCAACTAAAGTATCTGTATACCCATTGAGAAAAAAAGGACTTCCTGAATCTATTATTAAAATATGACTTGTAGAGAGTGCTGTATTTGCGGTAAAAAAGATAAATGTTGCAATAATACTAAAAGTTTTATTTTTGAGATATATATTAAATAGACTATATATTATCATACTCAAAAACATAATAGAACTCACAAGAAATGTTGTTAATGCAATATATCCTGATTTTGCACCCATTGCTAAAACAACATATGCGAGTGTTGATTGTCCTGTATTTTGACCTATAACAGGGATATAATTATTGTCCAAAATAAACTGTGCAAGATTCACATAACGGACAGAGTGTAATGACCCAATCATAGCAAATGGGTCATTTAGATCAGATTCACGCAACCAAAAAATCAAAATCAAAATAAAAAGTATGACAAATAAAAGAGAAAATAAAGAACAATTTCTAACTGTTAGATAGCTTTTGCCTATATCTCTTAAATAATGACGAGAATCAAAGATTAAAACTACAGATAAACAGACAAAAATACTTACACCAATAAAGGCATTTTCAAATATAAAAGCAAAACTTCTAATAGATACAATTAAAAATAAGATACCAATAAAAAATGCTGTACCAAGGCTTAATGGTTTAAATATTTTTGTATCTATAAAAGAGGCATATCTTTTTATAAGTGCAAATCCATTGAGAACACTTCCTAGAACAACTAATATACTTAATATATAATCCATTTTACTTCTTTATAATTTTTGTCTAAATTGTTCTGCTTCCCAATTTGAAAGGTAAGCCAACTCTTCTTGCTCTAAAAAATTTTTATTATTTTTCATTGTTTGTTGTAAAACCATAATATGAAACTTAAAAACATCTTCCATCTCTTTTGCTTTTTTGATATTAGGAGCAATAAAAAAAAGATTATTTTGATAGATTATCACTTTTGGTAATTCATAGTATTTTTCTTTATAAGTAGCTAAACTTTTTGTATCAGATAAATCATTAATTTGACAACAACAAATACCACAATAGACTAAACTGTCAGGACAAAATGGAGTAAGCCCAAAGAGTGCATTGTTTTCTTTGAGTTGTTGTGTTAAATAACTATCTTCACTAAGGTAGGAAATTGTTCCATTTTTTTCAATACTACTCAATAAATAGCTGATTTTATTGGTGAGTTTATAATGAACCATATCTAAGTGTAAATAGTCTTCAATTCTTTCTATTACAAATTCTGTCAATTTTTTGATATCTTTTTTATCATTTGAAGTTATAATAAGGCCATGATTTTGTAAAAAGATAATATTGGGAATCTCTTCAAAAGTAATAAGTTCTGCATCGAGTGCTAAAGCCAATTCTATTCCAGGTGTTCTATAGGGTACACATGCTATTTTTGTTTCTTTGAAAATATTTGATAAAATCTCTTTATAGTTTGTTTGAACTGTTATCATATTGACTACAATTGGATGGGTATGAAGAGTATATTTGTATAAAAATGAGTGTAACAGTGTTTCTATAGAAGGACGATTTTTTGTATCTATTGTAGCATCTTTTACAAGTATTGAAGTAAGTGATTCTCTTTTTCTTTTTTCTTTTTCATTTATGATAGACTCATTTTTTACGATATTGGCAATTTGTTTCGTAAATACTCGTGAATAACCATTATTTTCATTGAGATCACTCAATAAAAACCCTGATGCTTTTATAATCATCTCTCCCTCTTCAAACTTAACAGAACTATTTCCACCACCTGCTTGTACAAGATCAAATCGTTCCCCTGCATATTTTGACATCTCTACTAAATCATCTATTTCATTCATACTAACTCCAAAATTTTTTTAAATGTGCTTACTTCTTGTATATTTTTATTGGTATATTGTACCTCTTTTTGTTCGTAGTTGAACCAAATAGCATTTATATCTATATTTGTTGCACCAAAGATATCTTTGTTGAAACTATCTCCTATCATGCATACTTCATCTGCATGGAGATTGAGTTTTTGTAAAGCATGCATAAACATATAAGGGTGAGGTTTCTCTTTTCCTGCTTCTTCACTCGTCACAATTTGAGTACAGTATTTATCAAGATTGAGTTTTTTGACTTTTCTATACTGTATATGGGCGGTAAGGTCTGTGACTAAACAAATTTTATGTTTATATTTTTCTAAGAGTTCATAAATCCCATCAAATGGTTCCATGTTTTCCAAAAAAGTATCCCAGTAGATAGTATATATATCCAAACTATATTCAAGTGGGTTGCGTTGTAAAAGTTCGCACATTTTTTGAAAATACAAAAGTCTATTATGCGAAGATGCTGTTTCAGATAACTCTATATGTACTTTTTTTCTAGCTTTGTTATATGCCTCTGCTATCTCTATTCTAGTAAGACCAAACCTATTTTCGCAGTAATCTAATACACTTTTTTTTGCAATGCTGTGGGTTTTATTATAGTCATAGAGTGTATTATCTATATCTAAAAGTAATCCTTTATATCTCATCTATCTTCCTCTTTTAATTTTTCACTTATCATTTTTAAGGAGATAAGCTCAATAAGTCCATTGTATCCTTGACTCCAAGAGATATCTGTATTGATGATCTCTGTTATATTAGCTATAGATTCAGTAGCAATATTTTCAAAATTCACTTTTGGAATATCTTTTAATATGATATATTGTGATTGCAAATCCTCATTATAATCCCAATCTACTTGCACCCCTAATTTTTCCAAAATATCCTCTATCAAAATATTTGCATCAAGTGTTATTTTTAAACCTAATTTAATATTTTCTGATTCATGACCTAGTTCAAACTCATCCAAAGAAAAGTAGCGAATGATTAAATCAGCGAACTCTTTTTGTGGATAGATATATTTTATTGCATCATCTGTCCTACTATCTATTTGCTCCAAAATCTTCTCTTGTGTATAGCCTCTTTTATTTGTATCTCGAATAATTTTCCAATGTCTTCGCAACTTCTCATCTGTATCGACATATATTTTTAAGTCTATATTTTTTCGTAACTTTGGTAAATAAAATGGATGTAATCCCGCAATAACAATAAACTCTTTAGGGATGATTTTTAAAGCTTTTGTAAATTTTCCCGTAGCATGGTCATATTCACTTCTATATATCTCATCATTGTTTCTAAGGCTATGGATCGCTTCTGCTTGTTTATGGATATGGTTTGCTTTTGGATCAAGATGAGTAAAATTTGACCAGTTTTTATCACCTCTCTCCCATTTGTGTTCCCCATCACCCTCAAGTTGAATCATCTTACTTCCAAGAATATTTTCGAGGTTATTTACAAGCGTACTTTTACCAACACCACTATCTCCTCCTATTCCTATAGTGAGATTTTTTTGTTTTTTATAAATAGAGTTACTTTTGATTCCATATTTATAAAAAGCATAAATGATAGCTAAGAGCATCACTTCTAAAAAAGTAAATGATATATTTATCAGTTTTTGATTGTTCACTTTTAAATCTATAGCTTGATATAAAAATAAAATATCTTGATATTCACTTTTATAAAAAAATACAAAAAATACAAGATAAATTATAGAAAATGCATAATATAGCAAAAGTGTTTTTTTCTCATTTTTATTTTGAATAAAATAGATAGAGATAAAAGGCAACATCCAAATATACCAAGCGGGTCCTGGATAAATGAAAAATATAGTAGCAGTAAAAAGCAAACCAAAATAAAAAAACAAGAGATCATCATTGACCTTATTTTGGTTGAAAAAATGAAAATAGACAGAAAGTATAGCCGCAATAGGAAGAAGTAGTTTGACCTCTCCTATATTATAAAAAGAATCAAATAATAAAGATTGTTTAGGATTGAGGAGTACCATCTGGATAAAACCATCACTCAATATAAATGGTAAATCCAAAAATAAAAATACTGCCAAAGATACACTCAAATATTTGATAACATTTTTAGTATTTTGAGACTTATAAAGATAAAATAAAACTAATGGTAAAGCAATAATCACATGTAATTTTGTTGCAAGTGCTAATCCAAACATAAAAGAAGAAATAAAATATTTTTTGTGAACCAAAAAATAAACACTCAGCATAAGAAATGATGTAGGTATAATATCTAACTGTGCATGAATATAAATAGCGTACAAAAGAATAGGATTTAAAAAATAAAATATATAGATACTCTTTTTTTTGTTTGGAAGTATTTTGAAAAGAATATATAAAATAAGTAAATCAGCAATAAGTAAAGGAATTTTAAATAAAAATTCTAAATGAAGTAAATTAGCAAGATAAGCAAATGGAGTTAATATATATAACATCAAAGAATGGTAAGGAAATGAATTTAAGTTTAAGTTATTTTCTAAATAATATTGCCAAGGATTAAAATTATCAAAACCAAAATGTTGTACAAATGGGAAAAAAAGTTCATGATTATATTGTGATGTTAACAGTATCAAAAGTAAACATTTTAAAACTATGGATAGAAAAAAAATATTATATTTAGATTTTTTATCGGAGAAAATAGTGTCTTTTATATTATTATAGTTATTCAAAATAGCTATTATCCTTTGATGCTAAACTATACAAATTATTAAACAATTACTATAAAAAGAGTTTTTTATTTTGATTAGAATAGTCTTTGTTTGGTATTTAGAATTATAAGATAAATAAACTTAAATTTTGGATTAATGAAAAATAAAATAGTGAGTATTATATCCCTCTTAATTTTGTATAGTATAATGCAAGACAAATTTTAGTGAAAGAAGAAAATAAATATGTCACATAGTATCAATGCCAAAGAATATTTTGATATAGTCAATTTATTGTCTGTGAAAACAGAAAATGATTTTTCAGAATATAGGAAAAAAGTTCATGAAAAAAAAGGTACTTTTGATATAAATAGTGTCATAGAAGAGTTACAAAAATACTCTTTAGAAAATATTCAACAAGATGATACTCTCTATTATAGATCACTTCAAAGAGTCCATAATTGGCTTTTTGGGTGTACTATTGTATTTGCTATATTTCTCTCTTTTTTATTTATAGGAAACAGTATAGATATCAATCTTTTTTTACTCAAAGCAATTGTAATCCCTTTTTGTTTTATGTTGGTAAGTTGGATTGGTATTATTAGGTACAAATATCCTAGGAAAAAAGTTGATTCGATACTTATTAAAATATTGAACAAAATACCCTCTATAAAGTTTGATAATAAATATTATCATATCTACAAAGCGTATTTTGTACAGGTATTTCAAATAGCGGGGATACTTTTTTCGTTGACGATACTTGTATGTACAATACTGCTGTTATTATTTACAAGCATCAGTTATAGTTACGAAACAACAATTATCGATATATTATGGGAACAAAAAATAATTGCTTTATTTGCAATGCCATGGTCTTGGGCAATGCCTACTTTTGTACCAGATTTAGAATTAATCAAAATTGCTTTTTTAGGAGATGATGCATTTATTAAAAATACTCCTCAAAGAGTATGGGCTGTATTTCAGATAATGTCGATTCTCACTTGGATTGTTATTCCACGAATTATTGTATGGTTTTTAGCAAAAAAAGTTTTGGCTAATGTATTATATAATAGTCTTGAAGTGCAAGGGGAGGTTTTTTTTAAGAGTATTTTTAAAAAATCTGAATATTCAAAAGTGGAGAAAGTAGAAATTGTAGAAAAAGAAAAAGAACAAAGTACTGTTGCTCCGAATGTAGCCAATATATCTTATAAAGATTTTTATAAGATATATTATGAGCTTACAGTAGAGGAGAGTCAAAATATAGATTTTGTGTATGATGATAGAAACTTAGATAAAAAAACTTTTGAAAGCTTTACTCTTGGCAATTTTGAAGAAGAGGATCAAGATGAAGTAACTCTTGAAAAACTAGGTAATTTAGTATTGGTTTTTGTCTCTCCTAGCTCTTTACCAGATGAATCTTTTAAAGATCAATTGAAAAAAATTCTTACAAATGAAAATGTACAACAAATTTGGGTAGCCCCTTTAATACAAATAGAGGAAAAAAAATATAGACTAGCAAATAGAAGAGATGAGGAGTATAGCGAATGGAAATATCAAATTAATCTAATACTAGCAAATCAAAAGGTAAAACTATACAATGAAAGATAAAATAAGTAATGCTCCAACTTTTGCAGTTATAGGCAAACCAAACCATGGAAAAAGTAGTATAATTTCTGCATTGATGATGGATGATAGGATTCAAGTTGCTTCAAATACAGGAACCACAAAAGTTTCTAGTAAATACTCTTATAAATATGAAGATATGGAGATTTGTAATTTTTACGATACTCCAGGATTTGAACAATCAAAAACGCTTTGGGGATATATTAGAAAATCACAATCCAATATAGTATATGGAAATAATATATTTTATGAATATATAGAACATCATAAAAAAGAGATCAGTTTTAGAAAAGATATTGCGATATTACAAGCGATATTGGAAAGCGATTATGTTATATTTGTGATTGATATTTCTAAAATGTATACAGTAAATACTTATGCAAATGAACTCAAAATTATGGAATATTTATCAAAAAACAAACCTATTTTAATTTTATTGAACAAAATTGGCAGTGAAGATCATTCTTTACTTTGGAAAGAACAACTGCATAAGTATACTTTTCGTATTTTTTATGAATTTGATCCATTTGATACAAATCATAAAAATATTATAGATATGTATCAAAAACTGTATAGTATTGATAGCTCTTTAAAAGGTGATAAGCAGATCACTCAAATTTTAAGAAAACATCAAAATCATTTTGATGATACACTCAAACAATCTGCTTATTTGATATCGGAGAGTCTTTATGAGATGTTATCTTTAGAATATAGAAGCTCTCGCTACAATAAAAAAGAGAAAGAGGAGCAAATATTTTTAGATAAAATAACAATAATTGAAAATAAATACCAACAGCATATCAATAAAATATGGGGTTATTATGAATTAGAGATAGGAGACTCCAGAACAAAAATAGGAACAAAAGATAGTCTAAAATTAAAGCTATCCAAAACTGAAAAAGCACTTTCTGCCGCACTATTAGGTGCGATTACAGTTGGGACAACGACAGGTATTCTCTCAGGTGGTTTGGGTGCTCCAGGTGGTGCAGCTATTGGTGGTATGTGTGGTGGAGTTGTGGGTTATTTTTCAGATGGAAAACTCATAGAGATAAAACAATTTAACAATGATGCTTTATACCGTGTCAGTAAATCAGATATAGATTTTACGATTATTATGCTTACTCGTGCATTGGAATATACGCATACTATTATGAATCATAGCCATGCAAATAGAGATAAATTGGAGATTTGCAAAACAAAAAAATATGATTTTGAAAAAAAATATGTACAAACTATCTCTACTGTACACAACTCATTTGTATCAGATAAACAGACCCATACCAATAAAAAGGTTTTGCAAGATATGGTTTTTGTATTGTTGCAAAATTTTATTTATGAATAAAAAAGATAATAGTTGAATGTAAAATTTTATTTACACAAAGCATTCAAAAGAATACTACTTATTTGAGTATTGATATATTCTAAGATATTTTTAGAATTATTATCAAAGTTTTTCTTTTGATCTATAGTGATTTTTGATATTTGGAAAGAGTAGTATGTATTGAGTGTACCTATTATCATTGATTGTATAAAATGTGGATCGATCTCTTTGTACTGCTCTTTGAGATTGAGTTGAGAAACGATTTGGATGAGGTAAGATAACTCGTGATTGATATCCTCTTCTATTCCATCAACTATATTTGCACCGATGTTTGCTAACTCTCTAAGTGTAAGTGGTACAATTTGGGGATATTCTTGAACACTTTGGATAAAAATCCTAATATACTCTCGAAACTTCTCTTCAGCACTGATGGAACTTGTAAGAACCTTTTCAATTTTAGTATCTTTGAGATGGAGTATAGTTCGTAAAACCTCTTGATAGAGTGCTTTTTTATCTTTAAAATGATAATAAATGGTGGCTTTATTGACTTGTATTTTTGCTGCTAGTTTATTCATACTTACTGCATCATACCCATATAAAGAAAATTCATCTGTTGCTATTTTGAGTATATTTTCTTTTGTCATGGTGACCTCTTTTGTTCAATATAATAATTTATGCGAGAAGTATACACTATCAAAACTTACAATTTAACTAACCGTTCGGTTAATAGATTTTTTATATGTTTTATAATACACTTACATAATATGAAATATTATAGGAGTTTGTGAGATGAAAAAGCTATTTTTAAGTTTATTACTAAGCATAGGATATTTAAATGCCAATAGTATCTATGCTACCTTTGATGTCGTAGCAGATAAAAAAGCGAGTATTGCTTTTAGTAGTAGTGGGATTATAGATACTGTTTTTGTAGATATTGGTTCTATTGTACAAAAAGGAGATACTTTAGCAATATTGGATAATAGAGATACCAAAGCATTGCTCAATGTCTATCAAACAACTTTAAAATATGCGAAAAAAGATTTTCAAAGACAAGAAAAAATTAGAAATATCATAGACCAAGCAAAGTTTGATAGTTATGCTAATATCTATGAAAGTGCAAAAGCACAGGTAAATTATCAAAAAACACTTTTGGATAAAACAATATTAAAAGCCCCTTTTGAGGGTGTTATTATATCTAAAGAGATAGAATCAGGCGATGTAGTGAGTGGTCAGGTGATCAAAACGGCTTTTAAAATACAAAGTACAAACAAAAGAAAATTGCTTGTTCATTTTGATCAAAAATACAATGGTATTGTAAAAGTGGGGGATATTTTTACCTATACTTTAGATGGTGATGAGACAAAACACAAAGGGAAGCTATCAAAAATATATCCTTTTGCTGATACAAAAACTCGAAAAATAGAAGCCGAAGTACTTACAAAAGATCTATTGGTAGGGCTTTTTGGTGAGGGAACTATCTCTAGTAAATAAAAAGGATTGTATATGAAAAATGGTGTTAAAAGTTATGGTATTTTTGTATTTTTAGGTGTATTATTTGTATGTGCTGTGTATTTTATTTATATCAAAATAAATCCGCAAACTTTACCTTCAAATCTTATCTCGAGTAGTGGAAGAATTGATGGAGATTTGATATTGATGGGGAGTAAATATCCTGCTAGGGTAGAAGATATTTTTGTAAGTGAAGGAGAGCCTATCTCTAAAGGTGAAAAAATAGCACTTTTAAAATCAGATGAACTCTATGCGAAACAAGAGTTTTCTTTGTATGCTATCAAAAGTGCAGAAGATGAAAAACTCTCTTTTGAAAATACTCTAGCTGCAAAGTATTCAGAACTCAAATTGTTAGAAAAAACATTGCCAAATCTTGTGATAATAGAGGAGGAAAACTTAAAAACTCTTCAAAATTCACTGAGTGAAATTAACTTAAAAATAGAAAAGTTTGTAATGGAGTGTGAAAAATGTGAAAAAGATTACACACGAAATAAAACTCTTTTCCAAACACAGGCAATTAGTAAAGATAGTTTTGAGTTAGTAGAACTCAAATATAAAACAAATAAAAAAGAGTTGTCTTCTTTAAAGATAGAGAAGAAAAAACTACTCAACGCAGGTAAAATCATCCAAACAAAACTACAGATACAAAAAGACAATCTCAAAAAAATAGATATAGCCAAACACAATATAAAAGCTTTGGAGTTACAAAATCGTGCAATCAGCTCAAAAATCAAACAACTCCAAGCGAGTAAAAAAGAGATAGATGCAATGGTATCTGAGTTGAGTATTGACTCTTTGGTAGATGGTTTTGTTGTTTCTAAAATAGCAAACAAAGGAGAGCTTGTAAATACTGGCGGAAGTATAGTGACTATAAGTGATACAAATACCTATTATCTCAAACTATTTATAGATACTATGGAAAATGGAAAAGTCAAAATAGGCGATAAAGCGGTGATATTTTTGGATTCCTATCCCAACAAACCTATAGATGCTACAGTGACAGCAATCTCTGCACAAGCAGAATTTACACCAAAAGAGGTAAGTGTACGAAGTGACCGTATCCAAAGAGTATTTGCTATTCATTTAAAACCACTCAAATATGATAAAATTTTGAAATTAGGGATACCTGCTATTGGTGTAATCTCTATAGATGGAAAAGATTTACCAACTTCACTTGATACTATGCCCCAAATCTAAAATGAATAGTTTATGCATTGAGAACCTCTGTGTTTCTCATAAAAATAAAATTGCGATACAAAATCTCTCTTTTGAAGCCAAACAAGGGGAGATAGTTGGTTTTATAGGAGCAGATGGAGCAGGGAAGAGTTCTACTCTTAATGCTTTGAGTGGTGTGATACAATTCACAGGAAAAGTCACATACAAAGGAGATACCTATCACAATCCAAAAGAGGCTGCCTTGATTAAAAAAAACATAGGGTATATGCCTCAAGGTTTGGGATTGGTTTTGTATGAGACTTTGACTATTCAAGAACACTTTGATTTTTTTACAAATATTAGAGATATAAACAATACAAAAGAGTTCCAAGAGTACAAAAAACATCTTTTATCTATGGCAAATCTGGACAAATTTTTGCATAGACAAGCACAAGATTTGAGTGGTGGTATGATGCAAAAGCTCTCTTTGGTGTGTACTATGTTGCATAGACCCTCACTTTTGATTTTGGATGAGCCTACTACTGGTGTCGATCCTTTGAGTAGAATAGAATTATGGGAGATTTTAAAACAAAATGCAAAAGAGTTTGGTACTATTTGTATAGCTAGCACGGCTTATATGCAAGAGGCTTCGAAGATGGATCATATTTTGCTCTTTGATGAGGGGCAAATAATAGCACAAGATACAAGTGAAAGTCTTTTGAAAACTGTAGAGCCTTATGTGTATGAAAAAACAGATACAACACAAGAACATATAACGGTTGGCGATACGACATACTGTTTAGAAGATTTAAAAACACCAAAAAAAATCGCTACTTTAGACTCGTTATTTTTTATCAATGCTTTGCGTAGAGGAACGCTTTTACCAAAATTAGAGATATCAAAAATACAAAATGGTACAAATACCTCAGAGAGTATGCTGGAGGCAAAAAAACTTACGAAAGTATTTGGTGATTTTATAGCAAATAAAGATGTTGATTTGAAACTCAAAAACAAAGAGATACTGGGTCTTTTAGGTGCGAATGGTGCTGGAAAAACCACTTTTATCAAGATGCTTTTAGGTCTTTTACCTATTGATGGTGGCGAGTTATATCTTTTGGGAAAAAATATTAAAAATGCACAAGATAGAAAAGAACTCAAAAGTAAGATAGGTTATGTGAGTCAACATTTTGCACTCTATGATGATATGAGTGTAGAAGAAAATATGCTTTTTTTTGCTGCTATGCACGATATACAGACCAAAAAAGCGAAGTTTTTAATAGATAAATATTCAAAGGAGTTAGGCTTTTCTGAGTATCTACAAGAGTTTCCAAAAGATTTACCATTAGGAATAAATCAGCGTTTTTCGTTGGCAGTTGCTATTTTACACGATCCTGTGGTACTCTTTTTGGATGAGCCAACCAGTGGTGTTGACTCGATTGCACGAGCGCAGTTTTGGGAGCTTTTAACAATTTTGAAAAAAAATAGAGATATCTCCATACTTATCACCACACATTATATGAGTGAGGCGGAGTATTGTGATAGAGTTGTTTTACTCAAAGATGGAGAAAAAATAGCAGATGATACGATACCAAACCTCTATGCAACACACCCAAATGCCAAAGAGTTTGAAGATATATTTTTGGAGTATTACAGATGAGATACAAAATCATAAAAGGCTATTTTGTCAAAGAGATGCTGGAACTATTGCGAACAAAGATGATTTTGATGCCTTTTTTTATCCCTTTTTTGATAGTGGTGTTATTTGGGTATGGTATCAAAATGCAAGTAACCGATGTGCGTGTACATATCATAGACAATGATAAATCAAATCTTTCAACTACTTTGATATCAAAATTTGAACACTCTCAATATTTTCAAACAACTGTCGAAAATATATCTGAAAAAGAGGCATTACAAAAAATAAAACAAGCATCAAAAGATGTGATTATTATCATCCCTAGCTCTTTTGAAAAAAATATCTTAAAAAATATCAAAAGTGAGATAGGGGTATTTATAGATGCTTCTTTTCCCTCAAGAGCAACAACGATAATGAACTATATTCAAGGGGTTGTATTGAGTTTGGCAAGTGAGTTTCATATACAAGGTGCAAATAGTATCACACTCAATAATAGAAACCTTTTTAATCAAGCTTTACGAGATGAGGAGATGATAGTCCCTGGACTTTTAGGTCTTGTTTTACTCGTTTCACCTGCTATCTTAACAGCTTTGTTAGTTGCAAAAGAGAAAGAAAAAGGGACAATATTCAACTTTTATAGCTCTTCAGTTACAAAAATAGAGTTCGTTATAGCCAAACTTTCTGCTGTATTTTCTTTGGCATCTTTGAACTTATTCTTATTGTTTTTACTGGTGATATATCTCTTTGATTTACCTTTTCGAGGAAGTTTTTTATTGTATTGGTTAAGTAGTGAAATCTATATTTTTATCTCTTTAAGTATAGGGTTTTTGATCTCTATTTTGGTTTCTAGTCAAATAGTTGCTGTTATAGTGACCCTTTTGATGACTATATTGCCAGGATTTTTGTACTCAGGGATGCTAATGCCAATATCTTCAATGGGAAGTGAAGCCTATATCATCGCACATATTTATCCTGTGATGTATTACAATCATATTATTTATGATGTTTTTTTAATAGGGCAAGGTTTTGATTCTGATAAAATAGTATTTTATTTAGGGCTGTTAACTCTCTATGCCGTAGGATTATTTTTATTATCAATTTTTCTTTTGAAAAAGGAGATACGATAATGAAACAATTTTTTGCAATATTAAAAAAAGAACTTTTAGGTTTTTTACGCTCGTATGGTTTGGTTTTTATGGTGATATATTTTTTTACAGCCGAAGTATATGTGGCTGGTCAAGGTATAGAGATAGAAGCAAAAAATGTAGCTGTAGGAATAGTAGATAAAAGTGCAGGGGGAATCAGTAAAAAAATAGTGACCCATCTCCATAATCCAGAATTTCAAGAAGCGATCTATTTCAAATCACAAAAATTACTCAGCGATGCTGTATTTAACAAAGAGATAATGGTAGGGCTAATTTTTGATGAAGATTTTGAAAATAAATACTATAAAAATCAAAACCCAGCTATAAATGTACTCATAGATAGTACCACAGCCAGCCAAAGTCTAATGGCATTAGCGTATTTACAAAATATACTTTATGATTTTACACAAAGTAGTATCCCACTTGATTTGAAAATACACAAACTTTTTAATGAAAATGCGGATACACGACTTTTTATGTCGGTAAGTGAACTACTTTCTATTATTACTTTACTCACTGTTGTTTTAAGTGCTATTGTATTTGTCAAAGAGAAAGAGAGCGGAACATGGGATATTATGCTCTTAATGCCTGTAGATCCCAAGCTTATTATCATAGCAAAAAGTTTGTCGCAAATTATAATAATTATGTTTGGTGTTGTTTTAAGTGTTGGATTTGTGCTATTTGGTATATTTGATGTCCCCATCAATGGAAACTTATGGCACTTTTTTTTACTCACACTTTTATATGTAACCACGACTACGGGTATAGGACTCTTTATAGCCTCTATAAGTAAAACAGTGATACAAATAGCACAGCTTTCCATCATCATAATAATGCCCATTATTTTTTTGAGTGGAGCGTGGACTCCTGTCTATGCAATGCATCCAATACTCGAAAAACTCTCTCTTATTTCTCCATTACGATATTATATTGAAGGAAGTGAAAGTATCTTTTTTAGAGGAAGCTCTTTTGTAGATCTTTTGCCCTATTTTTCGGGGGTATTACTATTGGGAGTTTTTTTATATTGGTTTGGGTTTCGAAAGATTGGAAAGTTGTTTTGATCACTTCAAATAAATAATAATTATAAAATAGTAGAATATAAAGGATAAATATGTATAAATTTGCGATCAATAGACCGATCACTACTTTGATGGGGGTTTTGACATTTATTGTTTTTGGGCTTATCTCTTATAAAACAATGCCTGTAAATCTTTTCCCAAATGTAGATTTTCCAGTAGTTACGATACAAACTGTTTATAATGGAGCAGATGCTTCTACTGTTGAATCAAAAGTAACTGATGAGATAGAGGAGGTAGTCAGTGGAATTGATGGTATTGATAAACTTTTTTCTACCTCTTATGAAGGAATGAGTGTTGTTACGATTCAGTTTGAACTTTTTAAAGATTTGGATGTAGCTACCAATGATGTAAGGGATAAAATAGGAACTTTAAACTTACCCGATGAGGTGGAAAAACCTACTGTTAAAAAATTGGGAGCTTCTGGTACTGTTATCAATCTTTTTGTGGCAGATAAAAAAAATGATCCTATTGCGTTGATGCGACTAGCAGATGAAAAACTCAAACCACAACTTCAAAGAATACGAGGGGTGGGTGAGGTAAATATTATAGGATACCAAGAAAGAGAGATACGAATATATCTCAATCCTTTTTTACTCAATAAATATAATATAAGTCCTTTGGAATTACAAAACAGCATCGCTTCCCAAAATATAAACCAAGGGGTTGGAAAACTAATTAATAATACACAAGAGATTATTTTAAAAGTAAAAGCAGATGCCCTTACCGTAGAACAATTGGGAAATATTCATATAAAAGCAGGACTCAAACTCAAAGATATTGCAAAAATAGAAGATGGATTGAGTGATAGTAGTAGTTTTTCAAGTTTTAATGGAAAACAAGGTGTGAGTATAGAGGTGAAAAAGATCTCTGGTGAAAATGTGTTGAATATTATAGAAGGTGTTAAAAAAGTGATGCCAAAACTTGAGCTGTTAGCTGGAGAGGAGTATGACTTACAGCTTTTACAAGATCAAAGTGAAAAGATTTTAGTTAATATAAATAATGTAACTTTTGATCTTATTTATGGTTCTATTTTAGCTATTATTATAGTTTTTTTCTTTTTACGAAATGTGACAGCGACATTGGTAGCAGCTTTGGCAATTCCTACTTCTATTATAGGGACTTTTGCCATTATTGATTGGATGGGATATGACCTCAATAGGCTTACGATGATTGGTCTTACTTTGGCTATTGGTATTTTTATTGATGATGCTATTGTTGTGATTGAAAATATTACTAAAAAAATGGAAGAGGGTATGGAACCTTTTGAAGCTTCTTTTGAGGGAATCAAAGAGGTAGCTTTTTCTATTTTGGCTATCTCATCTGTACTGCTTGCTGTTTTTGTTCCTGTTGCTTTTATGGATGGAATAGTGGGGATGTTTTTTAACTCTTTTGCTATGACGGTTGCTGCTGGTATCGTAATATCATTTTTTGTGGCGGTGATGTTTGTCCCTGCTCTAGGAGCTCGTGCTTTAAAAAAGGGAGAAAATAAACTTTTTTATATGACTGAGCCTTTTTTTAAAGCAATAGATAGAGTCTATGTGAGTATACTCAAACCATTGATACGATTTAAGACACTTACGATTATTGTCACAGTAGGACTACTCGTAGCTTCTACAAAACTCTCTACAGGAATGGACTTTTTGCCTATGGAGGATAATAGTGAATTTCAGGTATTTATCAAAGCCCCCGTTGGAACAAATTTAGAAACGATGAAACACAAAATGCAACCTTTATTAGATACGATTAATGCAGATGATGCGGTTGAATATAGTGTTCTTTCTATTGGGTATAATAGTGCAAAAGAGTTACACAAAGCCAAAATATATGCAAAACTAAAACCAAAAAATCAAAGAGATTTAACACAAGAGGAGTTAGTTATAAAATACTCAAAAATCTTTAAAAGTATACAAAATATGGTAATAACAGTAGAAGATTTACCTCCATTTGATACAGGGAGTTCCAATGCTCCTATCCAAATTGTACTTACTGGTGATGATTTAGATACCCTTAATGTTACTTCTAAAAAAGTGATGGATATGCTCAAAAATATTCAAGGTGTGACGAATATTGATAGAGATTATGAATCAGGAAAACCAGAGATTCAAATAGATATAAAAAGACAAAATGCACAGCTTGCAGGTGTGAGTGCCTATGATATAGCAGGAATATTAGGAAGCGTTTATAGTAGTCAAAGAGCAATCTCTTATTTTGAAGAAAAAGGGCAACAATTTGATATTACGATACGATTTGAGGATAGATATAGAAAATCTATTGAAGATATGAAAAAACTTCAAGTAAGAAACTTACAAGGGGAGTTTGTATCTTTAGATGGGCTTGTGACCTTTGAAGAAAAGGAAGGAACTGCTTCTATCAATAGATTTGATCGTGAAAGAAAAGTACTCGTAACAGGAGGACTTTTTGGAAATAGTTTGGATAATGTAGTCGCAATAGTAGATGAAAAAATAGAAGCACTTTTACCTGCTGGATATGGTTATAGATATACAGGAGATGTAGAAAATATGAAAGATACCAATGCTGCATTTGCTGGGGCTGTATTGTTAGCGGTTATTTTAATATATTTAATTTTAGCAGCACTATACGAATCGATTATTCAACCTCTTATTATTATGGTATCGATGCCATTATCTTTTACTGGGGTTATCGTAGCACTTCATTTTACTGGAAATACTTTTTCATTATTTGTGATGATTGGTATTATTTTACTTTTAGGTATGGTAGGGAAAAATGCTATTTTGGTTGTTGATTTTGCAAACAAAGCTATAAAGGAGGGTAAAAATATAGACGAGGCACTTCTTGATGCTGGTGAAAAAAGATTGCGTCCTATCTTGATGACCACATTTGCTATGATAGGAGCGATGGCACCATTGGCTTTTGGTACGGGAGCAGGGTCTGAGTCAAATGCACCTATGGCATTGGCTATTATTGGGGGACTTATAAGTTCTACAGTACTGACACTTTTAGTAGTTCCTGCTATTTATAAGTTTTTGTATCCTGTAGATAGATGGCTTCGAAAATGGTATGAAAAAGACTTATTAAAATAATAAGGCTTTAAAAGAGATCGACCATTCCTTCTTTCTCTTTTTGATAAATAGCATAATTACCTCTCCCTTTATTTTTTGCTTCATACAAGAAAGCATCTGCATTTTTAATAACTTGATCAATATCATCACTATCTTTTGGATAAAATGATATACCGATACAGATCGTTTTTTTGAGTTTTTGATCTGTTTTTTCATCGACTATTACAGAAGTTTTGGCAAAGTCATCTATTATTTTTTGTGCTATTTTTTCTATAATTACTTGCTTAGAAACATGGACTAAAGCTACCAAAAATTCATCACCTACCAATCTTGCGACTATATCCTTTTGTTGAATATTAGAGTGGATAACTTTTGCGAGTTCTATCAGTACTTTATCTCCAATATCATAATCAAACTCATCTATAACAGCTTTGAATCTATCTATCCCAATTACAAAAAAAGTAATATTGTCTTTTTTTTCATTTGAAAGTTTGAGTGTTGTATCTATATATTTTAAGAGATATTTTCTATTATGTAGATGGGTAAGGGTATCTAAAGATGTTGATTCTAAATGTATTTTTTTTAAGATACCACTTTGTAAAATAGGGGATACTTGAAGAAAAAGTGTTTCAATATATCTATAATTTTCAGATATATGTTGGAAATTTTCTTGAGATATGGCTCGAAAAGAGATCATAGCATTGAGCTCTGTTTTTGTATCAACAATAAAATAAAATGTAAACTTATCATCAATTGAAAAATCTTTTCCTTTTTTTACAATAACATCTTTTATGTTTTTTTTGAGATTATCTAAAGAACATATAAAATCTTGTATCTCGTAATGTGTATGAAGCCATGTATAAATAATATCTATCATCTCACTAAGATCATAACAGTATTGAAGTTTTTCTTGAAGATTACATATTCTTTCTAAAATCTTGATATCGACTTTTTTATTAAGAACATCCTTTACAATATGTAAGAATTTACTAGACATTATATGAACCTTTAAATAGAAGTTTTATATATTATACATTGAGTAAGATAAAAACTAGCATATTAAGAGACTATTTTAATAATTATAATCTAATATTATCAGCATATGATTATAAAAATTTAGATAAAATAAAGAAATAGTATATCAATACCAAAAGGATTAATCAATGAATGATGTGTTTAACGCAATATCAGAAATATCACAAGTTATAGAAAATAAAGTATTTCAAAATTATGATGAGTTTGTAGTTTTAGATAATTTAGAACAAACAAATACAAATGTTCAGCAGTATTGTGATCAAGTTGCAAAAGAGATGTTATTATCGGTATCAAGTGTTAAATCTCTTGTAACTCAAGATGATAAAAAAACACAGGTTTTACATGAAAGTGGTCGTTATATTATTAGTTTTATTGCAATTGATAATATTGATCTTTTGGATTTAGGATTTTCTGTAGGAAGTATTTTTGGTATTTATGATAAAGAGATTGAAGGACATAGTTTAGTTGCTTCTTGTTATGTAACATATGGACCAACATTTCAAATGGTGTACGCTACAAAAGAATTAGGTGTTGAATTTTATTCTTTTGATGGGAAAGAGTTTCAAGAAGTACAATCTTTTTCATTGGAAAATAAAGGAAAAATAAACTCAACTGCTGGAGATGTAACAACATTTGATGAAAAGCACAAAATACTTATTCAAAGTTTATTTGATGAAGGATATAGATTACGATTGAGTAATTCACTTGCTTTAGATATGCATCAGATTCTTTTTAAAAGAGGTGGATTGTACTCTTCTCCAAAAACTCTCAAACACCCTGAGGGTTTACTTGATTTAGTTTTTGAAGCATATCCTATAGCATTTATTGTAGAGTTAGCTGGCGGTGAAGCAATTGATGGTAAAAATAATATTTCTGATCTTCAGCTTCAAGGTGATATTAGTAAAAAAACACCAATCTATTTTGGTTCAAAATATGAAATAGGAAAAGTAAAAGCCTCTTAGATGAAAAAATATGATTATATTATCATAGGTGCAGGAATATCAGGATGTAGTGTTGCGTATGAACTTTCAAAATATAATGATAATATCCTCATCATAGATAAAGCATCTGATGCTGCACTTGGAGCTTCTGGTGCAGCAGGGGCATTTCTCTCTCCTCTTTTAGGAAAAAAGAATGATTTTAAAGATTTAGTCACTCAGTCTTTACGCTATTCTACCAATTTTTATACAAAAAACTTTCCATCGTATATAAATAATTGTGGAACGACACGAATACCTCAAAATATTGAAGATGTTGAAAAGTTTCGTTCCTATATTCCTTTTATGGATTTTGAATTTGAGAAAGAGAATGATGGGTATTTTTTTGAAATAGGGAGTGTTGTTGAGAGTTTTAATATGTGTAAAGCACTTTTAGAAGCTTGTAAAAACAAGATTGATACACAATATAGTTATGAAGTTAAAGAGATTGTGTACAAAGATAATCTCTGGCGTTTAAATGATGATTTGTATGCGAAAAATATTATTATTACAACAGGAAGTGATCTAGCTCTTATTGATCAATTTTACCTTAAAATGAGAGCTGTTTGGGGACAACGAATAGATATCTCGACAGCAAATAATTTTGATCATAATTATCACAAGGCATGTTCTATCTCAATAAGCAAAAAACAAAAGAATAATTTAAATTTTGTCTCTATAGGAGCTACACATCATAGAGATGAATCTAAAATAGATAATATTGCTGAAAATACTCAAGAGTTATTAACAAAAGCAAATGATATATGTAAGTTAGAAAAAGTTACTGTTCTTAGTCATTACATTGGTGCTCGTGCTTGTAGTGTTGATTATTTTCCAATGGTTGGAGATATTATTGATAGTCAAAAAACATTAGAAGATTTTCCATATTTAAAAAATGGTACCCATGTAGATTCAAAAAGATTTACACGGTTTAAAAATTGTTTTGTATTGACAGGAGTGGGGGGAAGAGGTTTTGTTTTGGCTCCTTATCTTGCCAAACAATTAGTAGAAAATATTATACATAATAAAGAGATAAATAGTGCTATAAAAGTTGATAGATTATTTAAAAGAGAAGTAAAAAGGATACAAAAATGAAGATTTGGTCAACTATAAAACTTATTATAATAAGTGCTGTAGGACTTATATTATTGACATATTTTACAGTTGACACACCTGTAAAGATAACAAAAAAAATAATAACACTCAAAGATTTACCAAAAACAGTTGAACTTATAGGGTATGAAGATCAAGAGTTTAATACTCAAAGTATTATTAAGAAAGGTACTGTTATTTATGTAGGAAATCATGAATCTATTGTGTTGGCGAATGAATTAGAAAAAAAACTGAATCTACCCACTGGAAAGTTTGTAATTGTTTCAAATATTTCTGATGCTCCTTGGTTTATAAAAAGATGGCAAGGACATACTAAAAATACACAATTAAAAGGTGAAAAACATATCCCTTGGATCTATGATAGAGATGGTGCTATACGAAATTTTTTGGCGGTACCAACTTCTGATGCATTAAAATATTTTATTTATAAAGTAAATAATGAAGGAATTGTAAAGAGAGTCTATATAGGAAAAGTAAAAGTAGGAACTATTGAGGGTAAAATGACAGAAAAAGAAATTTCAGAAAATCTCTCTTTTGCCATAAATATTTTAGAACAAAAATAGAAGAGTGATTCTTCTATTTTATTATGCATCTAAAAGTCTATCTTGCATTTTTTCAATTGCTTTGTGTAAAAATTTTGTATCAAGACCAAAACTTTCTGCCTTTTCAATCCCAGCTTGGGCAAATTTATCACCAACTGGATCAGTAACATCACAAATAGTGCTAATAATATTTAAAATTTGTGCTTCTTTTTTATATTTTTCTGGACAGTTATCTAAGTCATGTACATATGCAATAGTCTCAACTAAACTATCACTTAAGTTCCAATGTTTAAAAATAGAAGAGGTTACTTGTGTAGAACATGCACCAAAATATTCTTTTTCTATTTTGGCAATATCTTGAGGATTTTGTTGTACTTTAGCATAAAATTCAGCAGCAACACCATTTTCAGTAGCAACACCAGCAAGTACAAATCTTCCTGTCTCTGATAAAAATGCAGGTAATAATAACTCTTCTTTTAAGGTATTATCTGTTCTTCCTATCCATTCTTTCAATAAATTAGAAGAAGTGTTTGCTAATTTCATAAAACAATCAGCAGTCATATTATACGCTCTAAGGTCGGTGTCAAATGCATTTTTGATAGCACTTCCAAAAGCAATAGAGAGTGTAAAGTTAACACCTAATAAATGAATTGCTCGTGATGGTTTTTCAACTTTATTGTTAAATCCAAACATTGCAGAATTTGAAACTTTAAGTAAAGTAGCGATAATTAAAGGATCTTGTTCTAGTATTTTTAATAAAACATCAAGATCTTTATTAGAAGAGTTTTTAAAAGCTTCTAAATCGATGATTGTTTTAGGTAACGGTGGTAAAGAATCTATTTTCTTTAATAATATATCATTCATTAAGTATCCTAGTTAAATTTTATCTTATTATAACATATAGTATCTGTAAATTA
>Ga0193954_1000266_pt1 | contig 31814 bp, 34 predicted proteins | sample BB_5_MG_FD_140340 | JGI IMG/M metagenome (GOLD analysis project Ga0193954, IMG submission 140340) | Microbial mat bacterial communities from the Broadkill River, Lewes, Delaware, United States - BB_5_MG | ecosystem: Environmental > Aquatic > Freshwater > River > Microbial mats | place: USA...
CTTCTATAATCTGTCATTAATACATCAATATCATTAATCTTAGCATCAGCAGTTTTATAACCATCACCTGATACACCACTACTTTTTGCACTACTATAATAATCTGTTGCTTTTGTATTAATGGTTTTAATAAAATTATTAGCTGGTATTGTTTGACTATTTTCATTTGAAATTGTTTGACTTGCTAAAAATTGATTATATTCATTGGTAAATGTTGTTTCATTTGTATTTGAAGAAACTATAGACGTAGTTTGAGGATTTAATCCTAAAACTTTTAAAGAATCAGTAGTTTGTAAAAGTCCATCTGAAGCCATTTGGAAATTTCCAGCTCTTGTATAAGCTGTATCATTAGTTTCTCTTTCTTGAACAATAAAATAACCTTTTCCATCAATTGCAACATCAAAAGAGTTTCCAGTTACTTGTAAGCTACCTTGAATCGTACTTTTATTAATTGTTTGAACCGAAGAGCCATTTCCATATCCCTTTTCATATAATAAATCTTCAAATCTTATTTCATCTGCTTTATAACCAACTGTATTTACATTTGTTGCATTATTTGATTCAACATTTAAAGCTTTTTCATAACTATTTAAACCAGAAAGTCCGTTCCAAAGTCCACCAATCATTTTATATCCTTAAAATATTTTGGTAATTTGTGAAAAAGGAATATCAGTTAATTCATTAGAATATACAGCAGAACTAAGACCTGCTAATGCATAATTATGATCTGTAACTTCAACATTATCTGAGTCATAAATAACTAATGATGAATCTTTAATAATTGGATCTCCTGGGCTATTTAAAGCAACTTTATATCCAGTTTTATCACCATTTGCATCAATAATTTCTCCATTAACATTATAATCTAGTAAAATATCATTAGAACTATCATCTGGATCTGTTAATTTGATTTTACTCTCAAGATAAAGCATTTCTTGTGCTCTTACTTGAACTTCACCATCAACACTTTCAACAGAAACTACAGTATATGCTTTATTAATACCTGTTTCTCCAATATTACCATCTTCTACGTTTTTACCAATTACATTTGCAGCATTTGATAAAGCTGTTTGCGAAAATGACTGTTGTAAAGATTGCATGGCAGTTGCCATTTCTTGATTTGTACTAATTGTCGACATTTGCATTTGAGTTTGAAGCATTTGTGCTGAATCAGTTGGACTTGTAGGATCTTGTAACTTCAATTCTGTAATCATAAGTGTTAAAAAATCATCATTTGTTAACTCATCATTACTGATAGAACTTGTATATGAATTACCATCTACTCCTGTACTTGAATTAACTGCTATACTATCTGTTGCCATAATAAACTCCTATGTCATATTTTCTTCGAAGAAATATCTTACAACATTATCAGAATCCATAGCATCTTGAACTCTAACTGCAAGTTTATCTTCAATAACAATAATATCGCCAGTTCCAACTATTCGTGAGTTTACATATATTTCCCCACCAGAACCAGCTTCTTTATTTAAAGAAATTATATCACCATCACTTAGTCTTAAAAACTCTGCTACGCTAATATTTGAGCTACCTAACATCACATCAACAACAATTTCTGTGTCAACTAATATATCATAGTCTCTTTCACTAATTTCCATATCTTATACTTTTTAAATTAATTATTTACTGATATTATATCATAATTGTGGAGTATTTGTATTTAAGCAGTTAATTTTAATTATTTTTATTAAATTACCGTATCAAGTGTTTCAAGCATAGAAGCTACTTTTGCTTCAATATTACCATCAAAATTTCCTAAATCACTAGCAATAACAACGCCACCAGCTGATACATTTGCATCTTGTCTAAGTTCTATAAAGCTTTCTAAATTTAGTTGATCTTTTAATAATTCATAATCTTTAGGATTTAAATGTATTTGTACTTTTGATGCAGTTTTAATTTTTTCCAATAAATGAGTAATAGTCTGTTTTGCCATATTTGCAGAGTTTTCACCAACTTCAATACTAATTATTTTTTGTGCAATAGAAATTGATGTCTTTAAAAGTTTTGCTTCCATTTGAAAAGTAGCTTGCTCAAAAAATGCTGCATAATGTTTTAAATCTTTTATAGCTTGAACAACTTGAGCATCAATATCTTTTCCTGAAATACCATCATTTTCGATATTTGTAACTTTATTTGTAAGCAATGATAATTGAGAACTTAAATTTCTAACTTCAACAAGTAAAGGGTCTACTTTTCCATTTAATTCTCTGTCATCTAAAACAGGCTTTGGAGTGTTATTATTAATAAATGTACCTAATTCATATTTTTGCACATTATCATTGCTATTATTGTTGTTATTAACTACTTTTGCGTTTGAGTATACATTATCATTTGCCATTATTCATCCATATCTCTATCAATTACACCATCTTCAATCATTTTTTGTGCAACATCAAGCATTTTTCTTTGCGCGTTTTCTATATCTTTTATTTTTACTTTATTTAGCATCTCAAACTCTTCTAGGAATCTATCTCTTGCTCTTTGAGACATTGCACCAGTAATCTTTTCCATATCTTCATCAGGAGCATTTTTCATGGCAACAGCAACATCACCTGTATCAACATTTTGTAATATCTTCATTACATATTCAGCATCAAGATTTAATAAATCTTCAAATACGAACATATTTTCTTTAATTTTTGTAGCAAGAGAAGTATCAATACCATTTATATTTTTTAAAATATCTTGTGATTTTGGACCAAGTTTGTTTAACATATCAGCAACAACTTTTACACCACCAACATCAACAATAGATGAAAGAAGTGATTCAAGTTTTTTCTCTAAAATTACAGAAATTGTCCTTACTACATCAGGAGAAACGTCTTTAATAGTTGCCATTTGCATGGTAACTTTTACTCTAGTTTCCTCTTCAAGTTGCATTAGAACATCTGCTGATTTTGATGAATCCATATGTGATAAAATAACAGCAATTGTATGAGGAGACTCATCTTTAATAAAATCAGATAATTGTTTTGGATTTATCGCATCTAAATATATAAAAGATTGAGAAGCTAATTTCATTCTTGAAAGTTTTGCTAAAACTTCATCTGCTTCACCTTTTCCTAGAGATTTATATAAAATATCTCGAGCAAAATCATATCCACCCGAACTTATAAAACTTTTTGATCTTGTATATAAATGAAACTCTTCCAAAATTGCAAGTGAAACATCTTTATCAATTGATGATATTTGAGTAATAGCTGTAGAAATTTCTTCAACCATCTCTTTTGGTAAATGCTGAAAAATTTTAACAGTAGATTCTTCTCCTATTAAAACAAAAAATCTGGCTACCTTAGCCATCATTGACATACCTTTTAGTAAATCATTCTCTTCAGCCATTATTTATTTTCCTTGCCTAAAGTTTTTATCACCTTCAGAAAGAAGTAATTCAATCATTTTAGCAACTTCTTCAGGATTATTGTTAATTTCTTTATCTAATTCTTCAATAAACACTTCATATTTTGCAGCTGACTCTTCATCTAAGCCTTCTATATTATTTAGTAATTGGCTTTTTATTTTTGATTTTAATCTTCCCTGTGCAGAATTAAGATCAAATTCATTCTCATAATCTGATGAATTTTCACCTTCTACTCCAGTACTTCCATTTTCACTACTAGTATTTTTATCTCCTAAGATTACAACTTCATGATTTACTATAAATTTTTTATAAAAAATGAAAAGTAATATTGCTGCAATTAAATATTGAAAATATTCACTGAACTCTTTTAATATAGACTTTATCATTGTTAAAGTATCAACAGGACTAGATTTATCAACAGAAATCACATTCCCATTTTCGTCTACTTGTTGCTTTACTTCATCAAGAGCTTTAACTCCAATAAATTTAAAATCTTTTACTGTAATCTTATCTCCACGTTTTTGGTCATAACCAATTGTATCTTGAACAATTGAATCAATAGAGGCTAAAAATTCTTCTTTATTTTCTACATCTGCTAATATGCTTGAGTCAAAAGTAACAGCTGCATTTATTCTATTAATTTTAGAATAGTTATTATCTTGTTGTTTTATAATTTTCTTAGAAATCTCATAATTAGTTACAGTATTAGTTCCCTCACTAGAAGAGTTTGAAGTCCCTCCTCCATTTGTAGCACCTGGCTCTTGAATATTATTATCAACACCAGCAGTTCCACCTGTATTTGCTCCTGTCCCCTGGGAATTTGCTGTATTTTCAATTACTTGCTGAGCTCTAATTGTTCCTTCTGGATCATATATTTCTTCTTCAATATTCTTTTTTATAAAATCTAAATTAACATTTACACGAGCAACAACTCTACCAAGACCAACAAATGGTTCTAATAATGCAACAATCTTTTTTTCATAGTCATTTTCTATTTTATCTTTATACTTATTTTGATTTAAAGACTTAATATTATCCATATCATCTGAAGATTGTTGTAGTAATGAGCCATCCTGATCAATAAGTTTTATATTTTCTTGCCTTAAATCCGTAACAGCAGAAGCAATAAAGTTTTTAATACCATCAATTTGTTTTTGTGTTAAAAATACACCTGGCTTTAATGATAAGACTGCAGAGGCAGTAGTATCAGATTTTCTTTCAGTAAAAATTGAATCTTTTGGAATTGCAATTTTTACACTTGCTCTTAAAATACCAGATAAAGACTCTAGTGAACGAGACAACTCTCCTTCTAATGCTCTTAAATATTTTACTTTATTTTCAAAATTTGTAGTACCTAAAGAAGATTTTTCAAAGATTTCCCATCCTACGTGTTGGCTTGTAGATGCTTCACTTGTTACTAGTTTTATTTTTGCAATATTTATAAACTCTTTTGATGTTTTTAAAGTAAGATTATTTCCACTTCCTATTACTGAAAACTGTATTCCTGAAGCTTCAAGTTCATCACTTGCTAACATAACTTGAGACTTAGTTAAATTTGAAGCAATTGTATAATTTAATTTTTTGTCTTCTGCCTTTATATTTGAATAAACTAATAATCCAATTAAAAGAACGAATAATAAAGAAAATCCTCCAATTATTACAGCTCTTTGTGCAGCATTCAAATTATTTACAAATTTTACAAGTTGATCCATATATTACTTATCCTATTTAGTTTTTAGCAGATGATTCAATTACTGATCTAAATAATGTAGAATCTTTTTTTATTGCTGCTTGAACAGCATCAAATAAAACTTTGTTTTTTGACATTTCACTCATTTGTGTATCTAAATTTACATTGTTTCCATCATTTTGTTCTTGTAAACCTTTTACTTCAACTAATGATGGTCCAGCAATATTATTTCTATTTTGTACATTTGTAAAATGATTACCTTGTGTTTGTGATAATTTTAAGATTGGTGCATTTTGTGCGTTTTTTAATTCACTTTCAAATGTTAATTCTTTTGTTTTATAATTTGGAGTATTTATATTTGATATATTACTTGAAATTACTTTTTGTCTTTCAGCTCTAAAGTTTAAATTATCAAAAAGCGTGCTTGTTATACTACTTGCATCCATTAGTTAGTATTACTCCCAATTTTTTCTATTAATGTACCATTTAATTCATCAATAGTTTTAATTGCTTTTTGAGATTGATCAAATCTTCTATGAGCATCTATTAGTTCAACCATCGCTGTAACTGAATTTACATTTGATTTTTCTATTGCACCTTCTACGATTAAACCATCATTGTTGTCATAAATAAGTAATTCATTTTCATCTTTAAGCTTAAAATTATTATTCCCAACTTTTTCTAAATTTGAAAAACCTATCTGAGTTATGCCAATTTGCTCTCTTACATTTTCATCTATCTCAATTGGACCATTATTAGTATTTAGTATATTATTACCATTTGAATCAACCAAAAATCCATCTAAATTTTTGAATGCTCCATCTCTTGTATAAACAATATCACCATTTTGATCTTGAAGCTTAAAAAATGTATCTGGTTGTTCTAATGCAAAATCTAATTTATTTCCAGTACTTGCAATTGCCCCAACCTCACCATCTATATATGTGGCATCAATCTTAGGTATGTTATTTGTAACTACATTTATTTTTGTAGGTGTAAAACCTTCATTTTGTGCTCTTTGTAAATAATGATTAAAAGTAGTTTCCGTTAAGCCATCTTGTTTAAAACCATGAGTATTATTATTTGCTAAGTTATTACTAATTTGATCTAAACGATTAATTTGATTAACCATTGATGCGGCTAATGGATATGTACCTTGATTCATAATCTACCTTTTATTTTGCAAATTCATCTATAAGTTTATCTAAATCTTCACCAATTAAGTCATGGTTTGTATCACCATGAATATGCTTAGCAACAGCTATCTCTTCACTTGTTCCATCATCTTCAAATAAATTATTTAAGTAAAGAGATAGTTTTCGAATAACAGCCATAACTCTTTCTATTTTTTGTCTATTAATATCATTAAACTGCATTAATTCCATTGCTTCAAATATTTTCATATCTTCTGTATTTACTATATCTGAAATCTCTTTTATATTATTAGACATTGTTTCAGCTGCTTTTTTCTGAGCATTAAATATTTCAATATTTGGGAATTTAACACTTAGTGAAGTTAGTAATTCCAAATTAGACGCTATATATTTATCAAATTCATCTAACTTTCCTCTTATATCATTATTATTATCTAAAGTTAGACTTAGAACATCAAAAATTTGAGATACTTTTTCTTCTGAATCATTTGCAACTTGGCTTAATTGATTTACTACTTTTGTATCACTATCAGCAGGGAAAGGGAACATCCCTTCATTTATTTTTGAATCAGCCCAGTCTTTACCTATTTCATCTTTATTATCAACAGTTTTCTCTTCATCTAAAGTTTTTGCTGTTGTTGATTCAACAATACCCTCTTCATCAGCAGAAATATCATCAAAACTTTGAGTTGTTAAATCATTATTAGCTAAAGGCTCCACACCTAAATTATTAAGTTCATCTAAAGTATCAGAAGGTTCTTCTTCTTTTGGTTCAGATAGTTCTAGATCTTTAAGTAATGCATCAATATCATCATTATTTATAGTTACTGAATTATCATCAGTTTCACTTGATATTTCATTAGATAAAGTTTCAATCTTTTCTGGTTCAGTAGATACTTTTTCAACACTAACTTTTTCATTTTGTGAAATTAATTCTTCTATTTCATCAGTGTTCACAACTGGGGCATCTTCTAAAACGATTGAAGATTCTTCCTGAACAGCAGAATCTTCATCATCAACTATGTCCAAACCATTCATTAAAGCTTCAATTTCTTCTTGACTCATACTCATAATAAAACCTTAAATTATTTTTTTAATACTCCATCAAGCTTTTCTTTTAAAATTTCCGCATTAAAAGGCTTAACTATATAGTTATTAACACCAGCTTTTAAAGCTGTAATAACTTCTCCTTTACCACCTTCAGTAGTAATCATAATAATTGGTGTTTTCATGTGTGCACCTTCACCTCTAGTTTTTTTAACTAGTTCTAAACCATTCATATTAGGCATATTCCAATCTGTAAGAATTACATCATACTGAGATTCACTAAGAAGTTTCCATGCTTTTACACCATCTTCAGCTTCATCAAAATCCTCTTTCTTGAAACCTAATTGCTGAACTACATTCCCAATAATTCTTCTCATTGTAGAACTGTCATCAACTATAAGAATTTTCATTACTTAACCCTTTATTATTTATTATAATTTTAATATATCACTTATTATATACGATTTGTTTTAAATTTACACTTAATAAGTAAAAAATAATTTTTAAGATTTATCTAATTTTAATTCATCTTAAAATATAATGATATAATATATAAAACTCTAAAGGAAAACTATGATTAGAGGACTTTACACAGCAGCTACAGGAATGAATGCAATGCAACATCAAATAGATGTTACATCAAATAATATTGCAAATGTAAATACTAGTGGTTTTAAACAAGATAGAGCTGAATTTCAAGACCTTATGTATGAAACATTAAACTATACGGCAGGGCAAACATCACAAACAAGTAGAAATCCTACAGGCATTGATACCGGGTTAGGTGTAAGAATTTCTGGAATTCAAAAAAATTTTTCAGAAGGTGATTTGAAACTTACTTCAAATACACTAGATTTAGCAATTGAAGGAAATGGTTTTTTCCAAATAACATTACCAAGTGGAGAAACTGCATATACAAGAAATGGTGCTTTTAAACTTAATTCTGAGGGAACTATTGTAAATGGAAATGGATATGAACTTTCACCTCAAATAGTTGTTCCTGATAATGTTACAGATGTAAGTGTAGGAACAGATGGTATTGTAAGTGCAACTGATCCCGCTAGTGGTGAATCACAAGAATTAGGTCAAATTGAAATAGCAGATTTTATAAATCCATCAGGACTTACTCCTTTAGGAGAATCTTTGTACATGCAAAGTGATGCATCGGGAGATGTTCTAACTGCAAACCCTACTACAGACCAGTTTGGAGCAATTAGACAAGGTATGATCGAACTTTCAAATGTAAAGCTTGTAACTGAAATGGTTGATTTAATTACAGCTCAAAGAGCTTATGAAGCTAACTCTAAAGCAATAACAACAACAGATAGTATGTTAGATACAGTAAATAGATTAAAAAGTTAGGTAAATAAATAATAAATGAATTTAGACGAGTTAAAAAAACTTCGAGAAAATAATTTTTTAAAACATAAAAAAAAGAAGAAAGAATATTATTTAAAAAACAAAGCTACAAACAAAAGTAAAAGAAAAGAAATTGACTATTCCAAAGAATTCAATAATGAAAACTTTGTAAGTAAAATTAAAGAAATAGCTAAAGCTCAAAAAGCTCATATCGATGATAGAAGAGAATTAATTGTAGCAAAAATAAATGAATACAAAAAAAGAAAAAAAGAGTATTATTCTGAAAATAAAGAAAAAAGGCTTGAATACGATAAAGAGTATAGAGAGAAAAAAAAAGAGGAATTAAGACAGTATCGAAGAGATTACTATCAAAAAAATAAAGAAAAAATTTTGGCTAAGCAAAAAGAAAAAAGAAAATCCCAATAAAAGAGTAAATGATGGCAGATGATATTATTGAAGAAATAAAAGAAGAAACTCTAAATGTAGAAGATGAAAGTAATAATTCTGCTAATAAAGATGTGTCTAATGATGAATCTCAAAGAGTAGAAGATACTAAAGAAATAGAAGAATCTGAAACTAAAAAACAAAAGAAAGTTCCTTTTTTAAATAAAATATTATTCGGTTTAGTAGGATTTTTATTATTAATCTTAATTGTTGGGGCTATACTATTTTCAATGGGATTTTTTGACGCAGTTGAAGAGCCAAAGAAAAAAGATATAATTACACAAGAGCAGGTAATAAAAGAAGAGAGTAGATTTAATATAAATGATATAAACTCAAAAAAACTAAATAAACAACTTCTATTACTTACAAATAAAAATATTCTTTTAGAAGAAGAGAATAACAAAAGAGAAAAATTAGAAGAAGAAAAAAAAATAAAACTTGAAGAAGAAAAGAAAAAGAAAGAAGCTTTAGATCTAGAAGAAAAAAAAATCTCTAAAGAGAAAGAAGATTTAGAAAATAAAAAAGCTGAACTCGAAAAACAAAAAAATGAACTTGAAATACTTAAAAATGAAGCAATTGCTTTAAGAAATGAGATGATAAATAGTAAAAATCTTCTAGAAATGAAAAAAGAGGAACTTATAAAAACAGAAGCCATACCGGATGAAGTAATTACTAAAAAAGAAAATATAAATATTGAAGAAAAAGAAAATATTATTAAAGAAGAAAATAAATTTGTCTCTTTGATTAATGTAGCAAAAATCAAAGGAGATCTATATAAATCTTACTTAGATAAAATAACTGCAATTAATAGCGATATAAAGCTTTGTAGAGATGAGTTAAATCGAATAGAGATATATTATGGGCCATTTGAAGATAATACGCTTAGAAACGATTTATATAAGAAGTTACAAAAAATGGGAATAAAAAATTCTTATGAGGTTGAATTAACTAAAGAAGAGTTTGATAAAAGATGTAATTATTAGAAAATTCTACGAGTTTTCTAATATAGAATAAGCATCTTTAACTTTAATCTCTTTGTCTTGTATATTTACACTTGTAATATATGTATCAAAAATATGTGGTAATAGAAAAGTTTGAGGAAGATCCTTAGAAACTAAAGATTTATCTGTAGTAATTTCAAGATAATCACTAATTGGATACCTATGTATATCTTTTACTAAACCCAATTTTAAATCATTTTCATATACTGTACAGCCAATTAAATCAAACCAAAAAAATTCATTCTCTTTTAAATTACAATTTTCTCTTGTTTGTTCAGGTGATGCAAAAAGTTCTTGATTTATAAGTTTTTTTGCAAGATCAATATCTTCATAGTTTTCAAATAAAACTATATCTCGATTTGAATTATATTCAACAACTTTTAATTTAACTTTTCTGTTAGTTATAAAAATTGCATCTTTTTTAAATTGTTCAGGAAAATCTGAGTCTAAGTGAAGTTTTAAATGTCCCTTTAGACCTACAGTTTTTCCTAGTTTAGCTACGTATATATTACTATTCATCTATAAAAACTACTTTGCAATAACTTGAATTTTATATGAAACACCATCTTTTGCTTTACAACCATTTGCCATAGTTTTTAGAGCATTAATCATGTTACCATTCTTACCAATAAGTTTCCCAATATCTGAACTATTTGCTTCAACTGTAATTTCAGCAAATGTATCATCAATTGATTTTTTAGTAACAGTTACATCTTCAGGTACACTAACAATCAGTTTTGCGTAATTTTCAATAAAATTAGTAATCATAGCTATTTGTCAACTAATTATTTTGCAGCTAATTTTGCAACTTTTTCAGAAGGTTTAGCACCAACACTTAACCAGTAGTCATATCTTTCTTGGTCAATTTTTAATACTTTTGGTTCTGCAACTGGGTTAAAGTAACCAATTGATTCAATCCATCCTGAATCTCTTCTTTTTCTTGAGTCTGTTACAACGATTCTGTAAAATGGTTTCTTGTTTCTACCCATTCTTGTTAATCTAATTACTGTCATGTTTTTTTCCTTTTATTTTATACTTTTATTATAGTATTGAGATCTAAACTCTTATTAATTAAATGAGTTCACAGCTCAACACTATTTATAATTTACTATCTTGGTAACTTAGGCATTCCACCAGGTCCCATTTGAGACATCATGTTTTGTAAGCCTTTCATTCCACCTTTAGATGATAATTTCTTAGCCATTTTTGAAGCATTTTTAAATTGTTTTAAAATTTTATTTATTTGTACTTCAGAAAGTCCAGAACCTTTTGCTATTCTTTTTTTTCTACTTGGATTCATTAAAGAAGGTTCAATTCTTTCTTTTTCAGTCATCGAACCAATTAATGCTTTAATTCTTTTTATCTCATCTGAGTTTTCAAAATCCATATCTTTTAAAGGTCCTGCCATTTGTGAAAGTCCAGGAATCATTCCAATAATTGATTTCATAGAACCTAATTTACTCATCATTGCAAGTTGGTCTAAAAAGTCATTAAAGTTAAATTCACCTTTTTTGATTTTTCTACTTACTTCTTTAGCTTTCTTTTCATCGATAACAGCAGATGTTTTTTCAGCTAAACCTTCAACATCTCCAAGACCTAATAATCTTGAAACTATTCTATCAGGAATAAATACCTCAAGATCTGGCATCTTTTCACCAGTACCTATAAATCTAAGCGGGACACCCACTTGAGATGCAATTGATAAAGCAACTCCACCTTTAGTATCACCATCATACTTTGAAAGAATTACACCATCGATTCCTATTTGCTCTTTAAATGAAGATGCAGTTTTTGTAGCATCATGACCGGTTAAAGAATCTGCAACATAGAAGATTTCGTCAGGATTAACTGCATCTCTTACATCTTTTAACTGAGTCATTAATTCTTCATCAATTGCAAGACGACCTGCAGTATCAATTAATAAAACATCATAATGCTCTTTTGTAGCTTTCTCTTTGGCTCCAAGAGCAATTTTAATAGGATCTTTTTCATTATCATCAAAATATACATCCACTTCAATTTGTGTTGCAATTTGTTTTAATTGCTCAACAGCTGCAAGTCTTTGTAAATCACCAGCTGCAACTAAAACTTTTTTCTTTCTTTGTTTTAAATAAGTAGCTAATTTACCTGTAGTTGTAGTTTTACCTGAACCTTGAAGTCCAGTCATTAAAATCGTAGTAGGAGGAGTATTTGAATAAACGAAACCTTGGTTTCCTTGAGTTGTTAATATTTTAACTAATTCACTTTTTAGCGCATTAATAAATGAATCTTGTCCAATACCAACTCTTTTAGTTTCAAGCTCTATAGCTGTTACTAATTCTTTTGTTGTTTTATGATGTACATCCGCTTTTAATAAAGATTTTTTTAACTCTAATGTAGCTTTTTTTAATGAAGCAACATCATCTTTATGTCTTATTTTATTAACAGCATTTTTTATTGAACCGGTTATTGAATCAAACATAGCCCAACTCCTAGATTTTTTAAATTTTGTGGATTATACGTTTTTTATACTTCAAGATAGATTAAATATGTATTTTTTAAGATTAGTTTTAGTTTAATATTTCGTAAGATTTTATACAAAACCCTTAAATAAGGGTTTTATTTGATTTAATTTGAAGTTTTATTACTTAAATTTTAATTAAATTCATATACTTTAAATTCTCTAGGTTCTTTAGCTTCAAATTCATAATCAAAGATTTTTGTAATTTTTGAATGTAATAAAACTCTAGTTACGTTTGTTGCTGTTCTTCCATAAACTCCATCACCAATAATTGGTAAACCAACTGAATTTAAATGAACTCTAATTTGGTGAGTACGTCCTGATTCAATTACAACTTTTATTTTTGATTTATTACCTTCAACCAACATAGGATAAACAGTTGATTTTGCTGGTTTACCTTTTTTAGCATCAATTTTTGATTTTGCCATTCCTCTATCTTTTGTAGTTAAAATTGGCTTATCAATAACAATTTCATCAATAACTTTTCCTTCAACAATAGCAACATACTCTTTATAAACTTTATTTTGTTTAAACTCTTTTATTGCTTTTTTCTGGAAGTCTTCATTTTTTGCAAACATCATAACACCACTTGTTTCTTTATCAAGTCTATTAAGTAACATAGCCTCAGGAAACTTTTTTGCAACTTCATCTGCTGTCAAAAATGCTGGTTTATCTACAACCAAAATATCATTATCTTGGAAAACTACTTTTATAGGAGCAATTTCTTTTACAACGAAATGAGTATCCCCTTTTATTTCTCCACGAGCAATCATTACTTTTTTTCCACCAACTCTTACTAGACCTTTATCTATTAACTCTTTAGCTTTTGAATTAGAAATTCCTTCTTGAATTGCTAATAATTTATATGCTTTATCTCTTACAGGCATTTATTTCCTTTATTATTGGATCTATAGAACCAGCTTTTACAAGTGCTGTTTTTTTTAGATTCTTTATATTATTTAGATATTCACTTAATTCATTATCTTCAATTAAGTAATAGTTTTTTATACATTCAAAAAGTGGCTTTTGATTAAATATATTCTTACCACTTATTAACTTACATTTAAAAAATGCAGGTTCAATTGGATTATGTCCTCCGATTTTTTCGAAAGCTCCACCTAAGATTACTACTTCTGATATTGCAAAGATATCATTTAAAATACCCATTTTATCTACTAAAACTATATCAGATTTAAAATCTTCTTGTTTTGAATACTTATGATAAGTTAAAGACTTATCTTTTAAATACTCTTTTATTAGTAAATCAACACTTTCAAACCGTTCAGGATGACGTGGTACTATTACTAATTGACCTTGTTTTCTATTATACGCATTAAGGATAAGCTTTTCTTCATTTTCATGAGTACTTGCAGCTGTTATTAAAACACCCTTATTTTTTGTAAATATATTATTTACTTTTGGTTCTTGTGCTAATTTTATATTTCCTATTACTTCTACATTTGAAGCACCCAGTTGCTCTAATCTATTTTTATCTATCTCACTTTGTGCAAAAACTTTATCAATATTCTTAAAAATTCTTTTATAAAAGAAAGAAAAACTTTTATAAGAATTGTATGATTTATCAGAAATTCTTGCATTTATTAAAAAAGTTTTTGCACCTTTTCTTTTAGCAAAAAGAAATAGCATGAACCATAACTCAGCTTCCATAACTACCAAAACCTTTTGCTTATTTATCCAAAATGGTAAAAATATTTCAAAAGGCAAATAACGTACATTTGATGAAAGCTTTGAAGCTTCTTCAAATCCAGTATTTGTAATTACAGAAACTCTAGCCTCATCTTTATAATAATCAATTAAAGGTTTAATAGCTTTTGTCTCTCCCATAGAACAGGAATGAAACCAAATACCATTTTCTTTAAAGCTAGGATTATTACGAAGAAAAAATTTTGAGGGAATTGCTTGTTTATATTTAGGGTTTTTAGATTTAAAAATTAAATATGGAATAGCTAGTATATATATTACGAATAATAGTATGTAATAAAATATACTAAAAAGGCTCAAGTTACGCCTCTTTAGTCTCTTCAGTTTCTGGTTCTTTATAAAGAATTCTTCCACAGTGTGGACAATTTACAATCTCTTCTGATTTAATTACTTCAGCATAAGTTTTGTCATTAATTTTCATATGACAGCCATAACATGCTTGTTTTTTTACAGGAACAACAGCAGAATCTTTTGCCCATCTTTTGATTTTTTCATAGAATGTTAAAATTTTATTATCAAATTTCTCTAATAATTCACTTCTATCTTGATATACAACATTTCTTTCTTTATTGATTTCTTCAATAGTGTTATCAACTGCAACTTGAATATCTTTAATTGATTCTTCTTCTTCAGTTAATTTTTCTTGTAAATCTTTTAAGTTCTCTTCTTTAGATTCAGCTAACGCATCTAATCTAACAATCTCTTCATTAGCGAAAGAAATTTGTTCTTTTGCAATCTCTTCTTCTAATTGTAAAGCTTTTAATTCTTTTTCTGTATGAATATTATCATTCTTTTTAGAGATACCCTCTAACTTGGATTTTAACTCTGACAAATGGATATTATTCTTTGTTCTTTTTGACTTAATATCATCAACCTCTAGATAAAGAGTATTAATTGATGCTTTAATATCTTCTGCTGTTTCAACAAAAGTTGCTAGTTTTGCCTTTTCATTTTCAATCTTTGGCTCGAACATACTAATTGCTGTATCAAATTTTGATAATTTAATTAAATCCTGTAAATACTTATTCAATCGTTTCTCCTTCTATAAAAAACTCAAATGGATTTTTTGAAGCTGTTATTATAGCTGTTAATTTATTTTTTTTCAAATATTCTGAAAGAAGTCCTTCTAGCAAGTTGCTAAAGTATCTTTCACTCTCATAATGTCTTATATCAATTAATGAAATACCTCTAGCTTTTGCTTCCATTGCATCGTGATATTTTATATCACCTGTTAAGAAACAATCAGCTTTTACTTCATTTATTAAAGACATCCCTGAACCTGTAACTATTGCTACGGTTTGAACAAAATCATTACATCTTACTGTTTTTGTAGTTTTAAGTGATAATTTTTTTGATATATGTTTTACTAAATCATTAAACCTCATATTTACATTTGAATATGATATAAATTCATCAGTATTTTCAAGCTTTAAACCTAAAATTTCACTAACAACATATTTATTTAAATGCGTTTTATCTATATTTGTATGCATTGAGATTAAAGATATATCTTTTTTAATTAACTTTTGTAATAATTTCGAACTATAAGAGTCATAATTAACTCTTTTTAATCCTTTAAAGATTAAAGGATGATGTGTAATAATTAAAGAATTTTCTTCAACTTCTTCAACTAATTCTTCATCTAAATCAATACTAATATATATTTTTTTTATTTCATCATTAAAAGAACCTACAAGTAAACCTGCATTGTCCCATTTCTCTTGCAAAGCAAAAGGTGATAGCTTATCTAAATAAGTATATATATCAAGAACCTTCAAAAGTAAACCCTAAACAAATAATTCTGGATTATTTGTTTTTAATTTTTCTAAAGCTTCTTTAGAAGATTTAGTATTAACTCTTGCTAACCTTTGAGGTTCTTGGCTCTTATATAGAACAGCACAACCTTGAGATAATTCTCGTACCTTTAAAATATAATTTTGTCTTTCAGTTACAGAAATAGCTTTTCTTGCATCTAAAGTATTAAAAGCATGTGATGCAATCATACATTGATCATATGCAGGAAGAGGAAGTCCATTTTCTAAACACACTTTACACTCATTAAAAGCATCATCAAAATGCTTAAATAACATATCAACATCTGCTACTTCAAAACTATATTTAGAAAACTCATATTCACTCTCTTTGTGAACATCTGCATATGTAGTAATACCATGTGCATTTTCATTCCAAACAATATCAAATACAGAGTCAACACCTTGTAAATACATTGCAAGTCTTTCTGTTCCATAAGTGATTTCAACAGCAACAGGATCACAAGGAAGTCCTCCTACTTGCTGAAAGTAAGTAAATTGAGTAACTTCCATACCATCAAGCCAAACTTCCCAACCAAGACCCCAAGCTCCAAGAGTTGGAGATTCCCAGTTATCTTCTACAAATCTAACATCATGCTTAGATAAATCTAAACCTAAGAACTCTAAAGATTGTAAATATAAGTCTTGAATATTATCAGGACTTGGTTTGATTAAAGTTTGAAACTGGTAATAAGCTCCTAACCTATTAGGGTTTTCACCATATCTTCCATCAGTTGGTCTTCTACTTGGTGCTACATAAGCTGTTGACCAAGGAGTAGAATCTAAACTTCTTAAAAGTGTTGCAGGATGAAAAGTACCAGCACCTGCTGGAATATCATAAGGTTGTACAATATTACATCCTTGATTAGCCCAAAACTCTTGTAGTTTTAATAGAATTTGCGAAAATGTAACCATCTATTTAATTCCTAATTATAAATTTGATCTGTATTTTATTATAGAATCACTTCTATTTCTTTAGAATCTGTTTCAACTTTTTTAGCTTGAACGATTCTATCTTCTTTTAATTTTATAGCTAATTCTTTATCAGAAATTGCAAGTATTTGCATTGCAAAGTATGCTGCATTAATTGCACCTGATTTTCCTAATGCTAGAGTTCCTACAGGCATTCCAGCTGGCATTTGAACAGTTGAAAGCATTGCATCCATTCCATCCATAGCTCCACCTTTCATTGGAACTCCAATAACAGGTTTAGTTGTAATTGCTGCAAGTGCTCCAGCTAGGTGTGCAGCCATTCCAGAAGCAGCAATAAATGCAACAGCACCTTTTTCTTCTGCTTCTTTTATATAATTTTTAGTCCTTGAAGAAGACCTATGTGCTGAAGATATAATAAGCTCATATCTTACATTAAACTTTTCAAAAGTATCAACACAATGCTTCATAATTTCATAGTCACATTTACTACCTAAAACAATTGATACGAAATTCATTTTTAAATCCTTGCTTTTATATAAAAAAAAGATTATATCAAAAAGTATCTAATAGTTTTATAATCTTCGATATTTTCACTCTTTGCCATGATTTATATTTATATAAAATCAAAGAATCATTGTCATAAATAAACTTAGATAAAGACTTAGATTTGTCTTTAATTTTTACAATTTTTAGATGTTTATAATACTTTGTTTTTTCATTAATTTGAGTATCTGTTGATAAAACAATAGTTGGTATCATAAAAGCATCTGAGATATGAAAAGTTGAAGTATCAGTAGTAATAATTGAATCCATATTAGCAATAATATATATAAAATCATTTATTGTTTTTGACTCTTTTGATAAATTTACAAATCTATCATCAGCAATTTTTGAATCAATATTTAACGTTGATACTACTGTATATCCATCCGTTTTAGATAATATCTTCTTTAACATTATAGAAGCTATATTTTGTGGAATTGTTTTATTAGCACTTGCAGAAAAAGGATGGAATAAAAGAACTTTGCCTTTTACTTTTAAAGACTGTACTTTTTCTTCTAAAGTTTTTGAAACTTTTATATTATCAATATTTAATTCATTATATTTCTTTAAAGGTGATACTGATTTATAATCAATACCAAACTTATATAACCATGCATCAACAATATTTAAAGTATCAAAGTATGAAGATTTTTCCATTACTGAACTATTATCAATAAAATAATCATATGTACAAAGTTTTTTACTTGTAATACTTAATGGTGCTACATTATTTATAAACTTTTGTTTTAGGTAAATTTGTTTATCTCTTGAATAAAAACTATTATTTGAAGCATTAATATATATATCCATTGTAACACTTTTATAAAGTTCATTTAATTTATTATATAAAATCCTCAAAGCAGTACAAGAAGATATTATTTGGCTAATGTTTTTACCCACTCCACCTATAATAACAATAGATATCTCTTCCTTAGCTTTGTTAATTAATTGTTTATAAATATCAACTTTTCCTAACTCTTCAAATAATAAAAGTATCTTTTTTTCATCTCTAACAAGATTTTCATCAATTCTATCTTTAAATGTTAAAGACCTAAGGTATTCATCTTTATTACTTATGCCTAATTCAATAGGAAAAGATTCTAAACTTCTTACATTATTTTCTTTTAAAAGTCTAGTAGTATATTTATCTTTATCTACATTTTTAAATACTCTTTTTAAATCAAAAAAATCTTTTTCACTTGTAATATAGACAGTATCATTTTCTAAGTTTGATGGCGTTTTAAACTTGTAATAGTTTACTAAACTGCCATCAGTTGTTTTTATATTAATATTTTGAGAAACTCTAAAAAAAATCATAAGCTTCGCAATAATTATAATTCAGTATTTTCAGTTCTTAACATTGTTAAATAAGGTAGAGTTCCTGGTAATTGAATTTTATTTGTATTTCCACTATGAACTGATTCTAATTCTTTATTTGTTTCAGTTAAAATTTTTTTAAAATTAATATAATAAACTCCATCTTCTTTTTTATAAATTTTACCAATTTCATTTTCACACTCTTGGATATTACTATTTCTTGGAGGGAAGATTTCAATATCTTGGTTTGGATAAACTTTATACTTACACATAAAGTGTTTTTCATCTTCAGTTATAAGTCCAGTAACTTCATAAGAACCTTTTGAAATTGCATAATCATGATTTTGAGAATCTAATTTATCAAATGGTCTATGAACTAAATAAGCATCTGTAAACCCTCTATTTTTTGTAGTATGAAGTTCTCTTTGATATTTATCTGCATTAAAAGTACCTGCATAATAATCATCAATTGCTTCTCTATATGCATTTGCTGTTACTGCTGCATAATATGGAGACTTAGTTCGTCCTTCAATTTTAAGAGAATCAACAGCTCCTGAATCCATAATTTCTTGAATATGTGAAGCTAAATTCATATCTTTTGAGTTAAAGATGTAAGTTCCAACACCTGGATCTTCTTCAAGTCTGAATAATGTATTTTGATTTTCACTTTCTGCATAAAGCGTATAATCAAATCTACAATCATTTGCACATGAACCTCTATTTGGTACTCTTCCACTTTGTACTGCTGAGATTAAACATCTTCCTGAGTAAGCAAAACACATAGAACCATGTACAAAAATCTCTATTTCCATATCTGGTAAATGTTTTTTAATTTGCATTACATCTTTTAATGAAATCTCACGTGCTACAACAATTCTTTTTACACCTAAATCCCAAAATACTTGTGCATCTAAATAATTTAATACATTTGCTTGTGTTGATAAATGCACATCAATATCAGGAGCTATTTCTCTACATAATTTAACAACTCCTGGAGCTGCAACAATAAAACCATCAGGTTTTAAAGCAGCCATATTTTCAATATGTTTTTTTAGTAAATCAATTTGTGAATTAAATGGAAATCCATTTATTGTTGCATATACTTTTTTGCCACGTGCATGGGCATAATCAATACCTTCTTTAAAAGTTTCAAAGGTAAACTCTTTTCCTGCTCTAATTCTTAAACTAAAGTGACTAACTCCTGCATAAACTGCATCAGCCCCATAATTTATAGCAATTTTTAACTTTTCTAAATTTCCTGCGGGTGATAATAATTCTACTTTTTCACTACTCATTATATTTCCTTAATAATCTTTATCATTTATATTTTTAAAATTTCGCAATTATACCTAAATTTTTTATAATTTTAATATCAAACTATTTTACTCAACTTTTACAATATTAATATATAATAATATACAATATTAAAAAAAGGATCAAAATGAAAAAGATTATACTATCAAGCTTACTTACAAGCTTACTTTTAAGTGCTGCAGATTTACAAAGTACTGGTATTGAAGTTGCATATACAGATTCAAATGATGAAGATAAAACTATTGTAATTAAAAGAGAAACACCAGAAAATTGTAAAACAGTAAAGTTTTCTCCTAAAAATATTTTAGGTGGTAATTTAGTTGATGAAAAAGTACCTGAAAATTGTAAAACTACAGTTATTACTTATTTAGGAAAGATATCTCCTATTAAGTTTTCACCTAAAATTGAAACATATGGAGAAGTTGAAGTTTTAGAATTTATGGATAAAGCAAGTGACAATGAAAACATGCTTTTAGTTGATTCAAGAACTGTTGATTGGTATTTAAATCAAACAATTCCAAGTGCAATAAATATCCCATTTATCCATTTAAATAAAGGTCAATATCCTGATGATTTTTTAGATGCACTAGATACAATTGGTGTTGAAGTTACAGAAAATGGCTATGATTTTACAAATGCTAAAGAATTATTACTATTTTGTAATGGTGTTTGGTGTGGACAGTCACCTTTATCAATGAAAAACTTAATTTCTATTGGATATCCAGAAGAAAAACTTAAATGGTATAGAGGTGGAATTCAATCTTGGTTAAGCTTAGGACTTCCTAGCATTAAACCTAACTAGTAAGAAAGCTTTTTAAAAGCTTTCCCACTCATCATCATCTTTAGACGGCTTTGCTTCAATTATTTTAGTTGGAGCAGTTTTTAAAGGTCTTTGAGTTCTAAGGTCATTAATTTTTTCTTCTCTTTGTATAGTTGGCATAACTTTTGTAACTTTTTCTACAACATTATCTTTTTTAATTTGGTTAAGAGATTTAAATACTTCTAGTGTTGCTTTATCTAAATCTAATGAATACTCTTTTAATAAATCATTATCTGCATTTTCTTTACATGTTTCATTTATATAATTTTGAACATTATTATGAACATCATTATGATATTGTTTTAAGTTCTTCCAATTTGTATTTTTAGTAAACTCTTTTGCATTTTTTTCTTGCTCAACAATCCATTTACCTAAATCACAATCTGTTGGTTTAGTAACAGTCCAAGCATTTTTTGTATTTCCGATTTTTTCAAAGTTTGTATTTTTAAATTGAATATGATCATTTTTTAATTTTGAAATTTTAAATACTAAATCAATATCTGCAATTTCATTTGCTGTAGATTCATTAAAGTTTGCTCTATCTGCAATTTTTAATAAGTTTTCAGATAAACCAGAAACTTCATTTGCTAAATTACTAATAGTTGTAGCAGAACTTGCATTTACTTGAGTTGCTCGATCAAGTGCATTTACAGCATCATTTATTTGAATAATTCCACTCTCTTCTTCAACACTTGCAGTTGAAACATCTTCTATTAATTCTATTGTTTTATTAATATTATTATTAAGCTTTGTATATCCACCAATCATATCATTAGCAATAACTTTTCCTTCATTTGCTTTTGATGTTGCAGATTCAACAATATCTTTTATCTCTTTAGCAGCTTCAGCAGATCTACTTGCAAGATTCCTAACTTCAGCAGCAACAACAGCAAAACCTTTTCCAGCTTCGCCAGCAGTTGCAGCTTCAACTGCTGCATTTAATGAAAGAATATTTGTTTGGAAAGCTATTTGATCAATTACTGTAATCGCATCATTAATTGAACTAACTTGCTTATCGATATCTTCCATTGCTTGAGTAGTTCTTGAAGCTAGTTTTTCACCTTCACTAGATGAAATTTGTAAGTCACTTGCAAGTGATGACATTTCTTGAACTTTATGTACATTTGATTTTACAATAGATGTAACTTCTTCTAAAGCAGCTGCTGTTTCTTCTAATGAAGCTGCTTGCTCATTTGCTGAACCAGATAGACTATTAGCTGATGTTGATAAAATATTTGTGTCTTCATTTAGTTTTTTACCACTTGCAACAATCATTGATAAGAATTCTGAAACAGTAACACCAATTAATCTAGTACTTGAATTAATTGAAGAGATAATACCACTTACTTCACTTGTTGTATTATTTTTATCTACAGTAAAATCAGAACTTCCGTATCTTAATAAAGTGTTATTTAGAACACTTAAGTTTTCATTTGTTTTTTCAATCATTGTATTAATTGAATTCTTTAATTCTTGTATTTGAGGATTCATTGAATTTTTCTCAACTTTGTATACATAGAATCCATTATTTACTTTTGAAATAACATTGTCAACTTCTTCAATTACTTTAGCATCTAATTCAACACCCTCTCTTAGTTTTCTAATATAACTATTGAAACTATCTACTAGTTTTCCAACCTCATCATTTGATGATTTTTGAATTTCTTCAGTTTTTGAGTCTGTATTATTCATATCTTCAATAGTATCACTTAAATTAGAAAGTGGTTTAATAATTGCTTTATTAATTAAGAATGAATAAACTATATATACTAATATTATTGCAATAAGTGAAAAAATTATAATACTAGTTATGATATTGCTTATCTCTTCAGATGTTTGTTTTCTCATTAATGAAATATCAGCTTCAATATCATCAACATAAACACCAGTCCCAATTATCCAATCCCATTGAGGAAATTTTTGGACATAAGAAAACTTTTGAACAGGAGCATCAAAATTAGGTTTTGGCCACATATATTTTACTAAGCCACCATCAGCATTTTGATTTGCTACAACAGAGAACTCTTTAAATAAATATTTTCCAGCTTTATCTTGAACATTTGATAAATCTTTACCATCTAAACTAGGTTTAATAGAGTGCATAATCATTTTAGGATGAGAATCATTAATCCAGAAATATCCATCTTTACCATATCTCATTTTACTAATTGTTTTTAAAGCCTCTTCTTTGATTTTTGAAGAAACATCAGCGACATATTCACCTGTTCCTATAACCCAATTATATTCTTTAAATAATTTAACAAAAGAAACTTTTGGTTGTGGAGTTTCAAACCCTGGTTTAGGCCATACATAATCAACAAAGCCCTCACCTTTTGCTTTTGCAACAGCTGCAAATTCTTTAAAAATTTGTTTTCCACCTTTATCTTTATAATTAATAAGGTCTTTTCCATTTAACTGTGGCTTAATTGGATGCATTACGATTACTGCATCAGTATCATTAATCCAAAAATATCCTGTTTTTCCGTATCTACTCTCTTCAACAATAGTTTTTAATCTAAACTTTAATGCATCTTCAGAAAGAACATCTTTTAATTTATTATACTCACCTTCTAAAATAGAAAATAAGAAATTCGTTTGAGTTTTTAAATCATCTTGAACTTCTATTTTAATTTTTTCAATAGATGTTCTTTTATGATAAGCCTCAACTGTTTTCATAGCTAATGAGATGTAGTTTTTTAACTCATCTTCTTTTTTAGCGTAAGAATCTTTTTTATATCTATCAACATTTTCATGAGAAAATTCATTTATTGAATAAATAGATTGAATTGCTATAGATAAAGATACTAATAATATTGTACATAATGCCAGTATTAATAACTTTACCTTTATAGACATATTTTTAAACATGATATTCTCCATTATTTTTTAATCTTATTCTTGTATAATACCTATTAAAGCTTAATATTGCAAGAAATATTTATATTATTTAATTACTATTTTAAGAAATTTTATTTAATAATCTAATCTTTTACTAATATATCATTTATATCATTAACAATTGAAATATCAACTTTTTTGTTCTTTGCCATATCTTTTAATATATCAATTGTTTCACTTTTAGAATAAGCAAGTCTATAAGACTTTTTTTGAGTTAATGAAGTGTAAATGTTCACACTTCCTAATAATCTATCTTTTAAACCCATATCTTTTGCACTTATATTAAAAGGATATCCACTTTCATCAAGTAATTCTTGAATTTTGCTATTACATAAAGCAATATCATTAAAGCCCATTATATTACTTAATATCTTTTTATTATGATATGGATATGCTTTTATTTCTTCATATTCCTCATCACTTAATTTATTTTCTTTTTGTAAAATATTTAAAGGTATCAATAATTTACCTATTTTACTCATAGATGCAGAAATTAAAAAAGTATATTTATCTTTATGTTCGAATTCATAAAAATCACACATCTTTTCACAGTTTGAAATAAAAGAAGAATCTCTATCTAAAATATCAAAAAATATTTTTGTAATATTTAATACATCTTCAAAATCTAATGCTGTAGTAAAATCATGTAAATTATTGAAAATAAATTGCAAGATATCATTTTCACTTTGTATGTCTATCCAAAAATCTATACTTTGACTAAAATCTAAAAATATTTTTGAAATATTTTGATCAAATATTTTGTTACTATTTTCTTTTACATAAGTAAGTATATCTTTTCTATTTCTAATCTTTTTTTTTGATAAGTCAAATTTTTCATCTAAAGTATGAGAGAAATTTAATATCTTAGAGAATAGAGGTATCTCTTCTTCTTTTAATCCAAAAACTCCACTTCCATCTATTTTCTCATTTTGGTATTTTAATACATTTTTTTGATTAGAAAGAAAAGGGAAGTTTTTTATTTTTTCTTCGCTTAAATTAAAATACTCTTCATTCTTTATTTTTACTTCATGTAATGCGATATCATGACATAAACAATATGCACATAAATCAAACATCTCTTTAGGATTAAGATTTAGTTTTTGGCCTATCTTTAAAGATAAGAAAGCAATTCTTTTTGAATGATTAGCTGTAGTATTGTTATATTGTGATTCTACAAAATCTAAGGTATGTGATGTTGATAATAAGAAATTATTTAGATTAAATGCTAGTTGTTTTTTCTTGTCCATTTATAGTCCTATAATGAGTTTTTATTTCATTATATTACTATAAATGCACCTATGTATATATTAAAATTACTTAAGTTAATTACTCTTCTTCAAATAATTCACTAATTGCTTCTACACTTGTATCCGTCATATCTAAATCAATATGAGCAGCATCTTTAACCTCAACAAGCTTTACATCTAAACCTTCTGTTTTCATTTTAGAATAAAATTCTTTTGTAACACTTGGTTTTGATATTTTATCTTTTGTTCCATAAATCATAATAAACTTTGCATCTTTATTCATTTTATCTAAAACATCAATTGCCAAAAGATGGCTTTCACTAGCATAATCAGGTCTTTCATATCTTCCTGCAACTAATACAACATTTTTTAATAAACTGTTATTTAATCCAGCTAAAGATCCACTCATCATTGCCCCAGCAGAGTGTCCTACTATTGTAATCTCTTTGCTTTCATATTTTTCTTTTAAAGCCATTACAAGTTTTTCTATAAACTTTACATACTCTTTTGTAGCTGCTTGGTGATTATATTCTTTACTTCCAATAGATTTTAATTTATTTAATGAAGAGTTTGAATAACCAGGAAGAGCAACAGCAATAGTACTTACATCTGTTGACATATTTAAATTTTCTGCAAAAGGTGCATATCTACCTAATACATTACTTCCTTCATCCCATGTTCCATGAACAATAATAATTAATCTATCATTATCATCACCTTCAAACATTGCATAATTTATACACTCTCCACCTGCATAAATATAGCCCTCACCTTTATCACTACACTCTTGATTTGTAACAGTTTTCGAAAATAAAAAACTTGTTGAAAAAAGCATTGCTGCAATTAAAATATTCTTTAACATAATTTACTCCTTAATAGTATTTAATTTAAATATATGAATAATTCATTTATAATAAAATATTATAACTTAAGGAGAGGTTTTGTTAAAGAATAAATTTTTAAAAATAGGCGTACTTTTTTCGTGTTTATTTTTATCTAATATTCAAGCAATGAATTTAGATGAGCTTAAAAAAGATGCATTAAAAGAAGTAAAAGTAATCAATACTAAAGACCTAGTAACTCTTTTAGAAAAGAGTCCTAATACAAAGATAATTGATGTAAGAGAAAAAGATGAGATATTAAGACAAGGTGGTTATATAAAAGCCAACAAAGTTACAAATATTTCAAGAGCAAATTTAGAGTTTTTAATTCAAGAAGAAGTTAAAGAAAATGAAACTTTTGTTATTCACTGTTTTAATGGTAACAAATCACTTTTTGCAGCTAAAAGATTAAAAGATTTAGGCTATAAGAATGTGCTTTATTATCAAGATAGTTTTAAAGTATGGAAAGAACAAAATCTTCCCATTTCTTCAAAAGATTTTGTTCTAGATTCATTTTTATATAATCCTGTTAAAGAAATTTCTAAAGGTGTTTATACTTCAATAAGTGCAACTCAACCTGCAACATATGAAAACTCTGGACATAATAATAATTTAGGTTTTGTAATTGGTGATAAATCAATTTTAGTTTGGAATGCTGGAGCTAATTATCTTCTTGCAAAAAGTTTTCATGAAGAAATTAAAAAAATTAGTAATAAACCAATTAAATATGTTGTTTTAGAAAACTCACAAGGTCATGCAATGCTTGGTTCTTCATATTGGAAAGAGCAAGGTGCAATTATTGTTTCTCATGAGATTGCTAAAAAAGAGATTCTTCAAAAAGGTGAAAATATTCTTTCTAGACATAAAAGAACTTATAAAGATAAAGCACTTGCAACTAAAGTAGTAATTCCTGATGAAACTTTTAAAGATAGTATGAGTTTTGACTTAGGAAATAGAATTGTAGAAGCAAAGTATTTTGGTTATGCACATGAGCATAGTGATATTGCTATTTGGTTAAAAAAAGAGAAAATTTTATTTGCAGGGGATTTAGCTTTCCATCAAAGAATGCTACCCATATTTAAAATTACAGATACAAGAAAATGGCTAGAAGCTTGGGAAAAACTTGCACGATTAAACGCCCAAATTGTAATACCAGGACATGGTGATGTAACAGATATGCCAACAGTTACAAAATATACAAAAGGTTATTTAGAATATATGAGAGAGAAAATAGGTGATGCTTTAGATGAGGGAAAAGAAGCTTATGAAGTAGATCAAACACCATATGCACATTTAGATACTTTTAAAGAACTAGCAAGACAAAATGCTTCAAGACTTTATGAAATGATGGAGTTTGAAGAGTAGAATTAAAATTAAATTATAAATCCTTTTTGGATTTATAATTTTTTATAAATTTAATATGAAAATCTAATAAGGTGTAATACCAATAAAACCTTCAACTTGTTTTTCAATAGCTTCAACAATACCAGCTTGAACATAATTTATATCATCTATAAAATCATCTTCAGTCCATTTCATACTTTCCATTGTATTTCTACAACCATAAAAATCTACATCATACTCCATTAAAGATTGAATTCTTTTAATAGTATTTGCATCTCCATCTTTTTTAATATGTCTCATTCCAGGACCATAAGTAATAACTACAACTTTTAAAGTTTCTGCTGGATACTCTTTTAAAATATTATAAATAGTCCCAATAATATGATTTGTCTTTTCAACATCGGCATCATACAATCTAACAACTAATTTTCGCGGATCATCAAATGTTGGTTGTGGATCTGAAAATGTAGACTCAGCATAAGAGAATATTGTAACTAGTAATATTAAGATTATTTTTTTCATTAATTATCCTTTTTTCTAACTTGAATGTCTTTTTGTATTTTACCATCATTTAAAACTCTACAATATAAACCTCTATGATGTTTTACTAAAAAGGGTAATTCTTTACCAAAAACTGCCAAGTGGTTACAGATTGTACAAGCTTGAGTTATTTCTAACTCAACCTCTCCTACTCTTAAGATAGTCCCTACTTTGTATTCATGTGGATCAAAATCAAATAATATATTCTCACCAAAGCTTCCAAATTCTAAATCTATTCCATTTTCTCTTGAAATATCATAAGCTTTCAAACCAACAACCATTACTGATTTCTCTTCATCTTTTCCAGCAAATTTATCGTTTTTTATTCCAAAACCTTTTATTGTTTCTAGTTCTTTTACAATAGGTCGTGGAAGTCCAGATGAATTTTTATCTGCAGAAAAAATTTCTATTACTTTTCCAATATTTTTCATTTATTTTTATTTTCCTTTAATATCAACAAAAAATCTCTTTTATTCCAAGAGCCTGGATATTTATTTTCAAGTTTTCCATCATTATTTAAAGCAAAAAATGTTGGTGTCATTCCTCTATAACCTTTTGCAAGATTAAAAGGTAAAGATACATCTTCAATATCAACTTTTAAAAAGATAAAATCTTTTTGTACTTCTTCTTCCACATCACTCAAACTAAGTACTTCTTTATCCATTTTTTTACAAAAATGACATGTTTTTGATGTTGCATAAACAAGTATTTTTTTATTTGTTTTTTTTGCCTCTTTCAATAACTCATTTTCATTAAAGTTATTTGATAAAATCCTTACTTTTTTTGGATTCTTTTTTAATCTTTCTTTTTTATAATTCATAAAATAAATTGCTAAGTTTGATATATCCTCATCACTTAATTTATAATCAACAAACTCTTTTTTATCATAATACTTAATAATTGATGGTTCACAAATACTATTATTAATATCTGGATTTTTAAGATAGCTTTTTAAAAACTCTTCAATCTCGATTTGTTGCATTTCAGAATCTTCTTTATCACCTATATGTTTAGGACTATCAATCATTGCATAAGCTAGCATATTTACAGTTGGTATTGTAAGGTTTAAAAGTTTATTCTCTTTTTCAAAAAAATTTGTTTTTAATATTTTCATATCAATAAAATTACCATGACAAGATGAACATTTTTTATTAAAGATCTCTTGACCTTTTTCATAATTTGCATTTAAGCTACTAATAAAAATTATAAATATTAGTAAAAATCCTTTTTTAATCAATAAGTATTCCTTTTTTCAATTTAATAAATAGTATAAGTTTTTAAATACTACTTATTAAATTGAAAAAAGTATAAAGATAAATCTTTATACTTTTTCATATATTTTTAAGAAATACTAAACGATTCCAGGGTTATTTTTAACACCTATAATATCAGGAGTATCAACTCTTAAGTTAGCAATATGTTTTACATTTCCTAAGTAAGTTTCAACTGTTTCCCATACAGGTTCACCTGGTGATTTAGCACCAACAGTAGACCAACCTGCAACTTTGTAAGATTTACTAGCTTCAAGTTCTTTCCCGTTTTTAGTAAGTTGAAGATTAGTAATTCTACTACCCATCTTAGCTTTTGGATCAATTGTATATGAAATACCACCAGTTCTAACCATATCCCCACCTTGTTGATAGAAAGGATCTGCATTAAATAAGTTATCAGCAACATCTTCTAAAATGTCTTTAATTCCTTGACCTGTAATATCTCTTGCATAAGTTTCTGGATAAGTCATAGCAGTTTGAGTCATTAAATCATCAAATGTTATATCTTGACCAGGCATAACTGTTGTACCCCATCTAAATCCAGGTGAAAGGGAAATATCTGCACCTTTAACATCAATTAAGGCATCACAAATAATTTGATCCCAAGAACCATTAAAGTTACCACGTCTAAATAGAGTCTCTTCTGTAGTTGCAATAGTTCTGTTTAATTCTTTTAAGTAAGGTTGTCTTACATTATTAATATAAGCCTTCATTTCTTTATCTTCTGGAACTAAATCAGAGAAAATTGGAAGAAGTGTAAATTTATGATCTACAATCTTTCCATTTTGGATATCTAAATCAAGAACATTTAAGAACTTACCATTTGAACCTGCATTACATACATACGTAGTACCATTTGCATTTTTAACTGGTACTGCTTCAGGAACACCATCATGAGTATGTCCACCCATAATAAAGTCAATACCTGTACATACTTCAGCCATTTTTTGATCAACATCAAAACCATTATGAGATAAAACAATAACTGCATCTGGTTTTTCTTCATCTCTAATAGTATCAACAAGTTCTTGCATCTCTTCATCTTTAATCCCAAAAGTCCAATCAGGAATAAATCTTTGAGGATTAGCAATAGTTGTATAAGGGAAAGCTTGTCCAATTACAGCAACTCTTGCATTACCCATTTTTTTAATTGTATATGGTTTAAAAGCATGACCTGTATCTTCATCATAAGCTTCAGCACCTTCAAATAACGCATCATCTTTTACTTTTACATTTTGTGCTAAGAATTCTGCATCAAGTTCTTTTACATTTGCTAAAACTTCTTCAGCTTTATATGTAAACTCCCAATGTCCAACAGCTACATCAACACCAAGTAAGTTCATAGCACCAACCATATCTTTACCACGAGTATAAAGAGCTGTTGCACTTCCTTGCCAAGTATCTCCACCATCCATCATAAGTGTTTTTTCAGGGCCAAAATTGTTTCTTAAATGATCAATTACAGTTTTAAGTTGTGCAAAACCACCAACTCTTCCCATAACTTTTGCATGTTTTTCAAAGTTTACAGATGAAAAAGCATATTCTAATCTCTTATTACCTTTAATACCATAGTAATCTAGCATTTTTTCACCTACTATATGAGGTGGTTTACCATAGTTTTCATGAAAACCTAAGTTTACACTTGGTTCTCTAAAGTATACAGGCATTAGTTGAGCATGAGAATCTGTCATGTGAAGAAGTCTTACATTTCCAAAGTTTTGTAACTTATAATAATCTTCTAATTTATTTGTTTCAGCCATTCTAGTATGCGAATTTGCAAATACAGGTGCAGCAGCAAGTACTGACATCATATATATAAATTCTCTTCTACTTAATTTACTCATATTAATTCCTAATTTATAGTTTAATTATTTTCCAGATCCTACAACAGTAAAACCTAATGAAGTCCAAGCTTGCATACCACCTCTGTAGTATTTAATCTTTTCAACTGGATATCCCATTTTTAATAATGCAAATTCTGCATTTTTAACCATACCTGGAGTTTGTCCACACCAGTAACCATTACAATATAATGCTAAAGTTTTAGCTTTTGAAAAATCTAAAGTGCCATCATCATTTTGAACAACACCCATTTCATCTTCCATCATCTCAATTGCAGTCTCTTTTTCATCAAAGTTTGTAAATGGAACATTTACAGCACCTGGAATTCTTAATCTTTCAAACCAACCTGGCTTTCTTGAATCAATAATTGCAATATTTTCATCTGTTTGAGCTTTTTTCATATATTCAATAAATTCTAATTCTCCTAAAGTTTCTAAACCTTTAGCTAGACTAATTGGTTGAGGAGCTCCTCTGAATGTAGTATCATATAACGATGAAATTTTATTTCCAGGAGTTTGATTTCTCATAATAGTAAATTTTTCACCATTTAAATCCATATCAATTGATTTAACACCTTTTGATATAGCTACAAATTTTGATGTTTCTTCTGCTGCAACACCAGAACTTGTAAAAACACTTGCAATTGCAGTTGAAATAAGTAATTTAGTTAATAATTTCATTTTTATTCCTTATATTTTTGTAAAAAAAAAGCCAAGACTTGATTCTTGACTTTTTTTTATTTATTTTAGTATTA
>Ga0193954_1000267_pt1 | contig 31752 bp, 27 predicted proteins | sample BB_5_MG_FD_140340 | JGI IMG/M metagenome (GOLD analysis project Ga0193954, IMG submission 140340) | Microbial mat bacterial communities from the Broadkill River, Lewes, Delaware, United States - BB_5_MG | ecosystem: Environmental > Aquatic > Freshwater > River > Microbial mats | place: USA...
ACAATTGCCAGCAAACCATATACTGCGATATCGATAATATCGGCAACCAATCCGTTCGATGGACCAACTATTGCACTACCAATTGCCAAAAGCAATCCTACATAGTAACCTACATGAGCAATTGCAAAAGCAAAATTATCTTTCTTAACCAACTCCTCTTTCACCTTAAACGAAGGATGAAGCAATTGGTAAACAAATTTCCCAATTAGGAAAATAGCAAAAGCCACGGCTATATAAACCACAGCATCATAAACGATAAACGAAATTTCTGATAATGACATCATAATATTTTAATCTATGAATTATACACTGGGTTTATTTTCCAAATCCACCACTTCTTGAACGAGTGGATCGACTTGAACTGTATCTTGATGAACTTCTTTTTGTTTTTGTAGCAGTTCTTTGCTTCGAGAATTTTGAATTGCTCGTAGAAGAAGATCGGCTTACTTTAGTGCGAACTCTATCTTTAAAAGTAGATGGTTTACTTGCCCACTTACTTTTGCTTCCAGAGCTTGAAGAAGTGTAACTCTTAGTCCCGTATACAGGGTTGCTTCCACTAGGACCATAATAACCACGAGATCCGCCATAGTATCCACCTCGGTTGTAATCATCCCAATACGATCTGCGGTAAGTCATCATATTAAACATAGACGACATAAAAGCATACTGCCCATAAAAAGCCCAGAATGAGGTACCTCCACGATTTTCCCATCGTCCGTATTTTTCATTACCAACGTAATGGTTGTATCCGGCAGGAACAGCTTGTTTGGTAACTTTACCATCCTTCTTCGAAGCAATCTCCATTCCCATATTATTGATATTCTGAGAAAAGAATGTTTCGCTTACATTTTTCCAATCGCTTTTACTTTCGATAACCGTATCGGGACGTTGGATGATTGTTTGATATTGATGACGGTAGGTGTTTCCATTCTCATCAGCATCCATATCAAAAAGGATAATTGAAAAGTTCTGTTCCCCATTCAAATCCTTTATCAAATCATCAACTGGAGATTTCTCCCATGTTTTTGCGGTTTGGGATGATGATGTTTTATAGCTTGAACTTGAAGACTTATCTCTTCCACAAGTTTTTGCAATAAAAAACACCACAATAATCCCAATGACTATTTTTGCTGCAGTATTCATAAATGATAGCTTTTAAATATTAGGTTATTGGCAATATTATTAATTCTCAGAAGGTAGAATGTTCGAAATCTCGAATTCTTTAATCACCTTACCAGCTGAAGCTTCAAATTCCTTTTCATCCCATTGTTCAATGGTTACAGTGTACTCGCCACTTTCATCTTCAAAATCCCAGGATACAAATTCCAACCACTCCTCTCCTTTAGCTACATCGCTAAAATAACCTGGAGCTTCCTTCTCAAAAAAGTACTTTCTTCCTTCATATTCGAAAGATGTTGGTGCTTTTTGACGGTTCAATAAATCTTCGTGAACCTTTGTTCCCAGTTGACGAGTTTTAATCTTAGTAGAAACTGAAACAGATATCTCATCATCATCCTCAACAGATAAAAACAAGGTTTTTACACCATTAAAAATCTTAAATTCCTGAGTGAAGAAATTATCTCCCCAATCGTACTCGTAACAAGCTTGCACTTCCCAGCTTTCCAAGTCGTATTCAAAAACAAAACCAACATCCAGGTCGGTTACCCGGATATTGGTGCTGTCGTACTTGGGCTGTTTTTTCCTTTTAAAAAAATCGGATATTCCCATTTTTGTTATCGTTCAAATTTGTAAAACAGCTATGCTTTGCTCTTCATCTTCGCCTTTAATTCTTCCAAGGCGTTTGAAGCTTTCACATTCGTATCGCTTAATGTTGCATCAATTTCGTCATCTAAACTTCTGTTCTCCATCGAAATTTCGCCATAAGCTTCAGCCATTGCTTCTTGTTGAGCAACTTTATCTTTCATTTTCTCAAGCATAGAAACTGTTCCCGAGCTATCGATTCCTGAAAGTTGTTTGTTAATTTTCTGAGTAGCCGAACTTACTCGAGCACGTGCTTTTAGAGTTCTCAACTCATTCTCGTAACGAGTAATTGTCGATTTCAGTTTCTTCACATTTGCATCTAACTGGCTAATGTTCGTATCAAACTTGCTTACCTCTTCCTGAGCTCGGGCTGCATTTGCAGTTGCTTCCTCTTTACGAGTAAGAGCCTCGGTAGCCAAACGTTCAGCTTCCGACATTTCTAAATCACCTTTCTCAGCTTTTTGCAATAACAACATTGCTTTTTGCTCGTAGTTTTTAGCAACAGATGATTGTTCATTTAATTCTCTCTTACTGCGAATTGCCAAAGCTTTAACTTCTGCCAATGCTTGTAAGCTTTTATCTAAATCCTTTTTAAGATCTCTGATTCCTTGCTCGGTCATCTTAATTGGATCTTCCAATTTATCTATAGCTGAGTGAGCTTCTGCTTTGCCCACGTTAAAAAGTCTACTAAAAATTCCCATTTGTATTTTATTTTATTCGTTTACAATTTTGAAAATGAAATAATCTCCTCAGAATATTCACTCAACAACATCTCTAATGAGTTTAATGTTGCTTCCAATTCATTCTGATCTAAATTCTCTAACTGAAGAGTGTCGCGGAAAATAACTTTTTTTCCTGATTCATCCAATGTAAAAGCTCCATGTATAATTTCTCTATTCTTAATCAATAAGGACTTATAGATATCAGGATTTTCATCAGATATCTCAAAAAGCAATCCTTCAATAATTAAAATTGGATCCTCACAATCTACGATTAAATTTGCAATTCCACCATCAGGATTTTCAACTACGAAAAGTTCTTCGGCTGTATCTTCCTGAACAATATTGTATTCTAAATTCAATAGGTAATCTTTTACCTTGTTATAATATGTACTCATTTTTTTTAGTTTTAAAATTGAATTAATTAAAATTAGAACAATTTATCCTCTTGGAGAAATATTTATCTGTTATGGCCACTAAAGACATTTCTCCAACTTCCCTGATTTTTAAGGTTTGAGTTTGAAATTACTAAATCCGCAGCATACAGACATTATTTAATCGGGAGAATCTTCAAAAAAATCGATAAATGGGAGTTTTTACATGTTTTCCTGAAATTTGAAGAAATACATTGGAGAAATTTTGGCAAATTATAAATATGCTAATCATCACCTGATAGCATCATTGAAATCTATATCCATATCGAAAAAGAATAATACACATCATAAACCATGGCAATCAAACAGTTAAATCAAACAATCATTTAAAGATGCGAAAATCTTTAAATTTCCAATAAATGTCCTTTTTATTCCATGCAGATATTTATATATTTAGGTTCATCAAAAAATTAAACAATTGTATTTTATTAACCGACTTGCCTAAACCTGTTCAAAATCAATTAAAACAATACTAGCAGAGCTTTTGCAGGTCATTTCCAAGCCTAACAAAAAATTACACAGAATGAAGATTCACGAATATCAAGCAAAAGAAATTTTACGGTCGTTTGGTGTTCCTGTTCCGGAAAGCAAAATTGCTTTTTCGGTAAAGGAAGCTGAAGAGGCCGCAACCGAAATTGGATTGCCCGTTGTTGTTAAAGCCCAAATTCATGCCGGTGGTAGAGGTAAAGGTGGAGGAGTTAAATTCGCACCTACAGCTCAGGATGTATCCAGATATGCAAATGACATATTAGGAATGACACTGATCACGCATCAAACTGGTCCTGAAGGAAATCTAGTAAAAAAAGTTCTAATTGAAGCGGCATCGAATATCGACCGTGAGTTGTATGCAGGTATTGTAATGGATCGTGCTACATCTGCAGTTACCTTTATGGTATCTACCGAAGGAGGTATGGAAATTGAAAAAGTAGCTGAGGAGACTCCTGAAAAGATCGTAAAAGTAGTAGTTGATACTGCAGTTGGTTTACAAGCTTTTCAAGCCAGACAAATGGCTTTCGCACTTGATTTAACTGGTGATGCTTTTAAAAATGGTGTGAAGTTCTTAATGGCACTTTATAAGGCATACATGGGAACTGATGCTTCTATTTTTGAAATCAATCCACTGGTGGTTACAAAAGAAGGAGATGTTATCGCACTTGATGCAAAGGCAAATTTCGATGAAAATGCCTTATATCGCCATAAAGACATTGCTGCCCTTCGCGATTTAGACGAAGAAGAACCATTAGAAATAGAAGCGGGAAGATCTGGATTAAATTACATTAAGCTAGATGGTAATATAGGTTGTATGGTGAATGGTGCCGGTTTAGCAATGGGAACCATGGACATAATTAAACTTACTGGTGGCGAACCTGCTAACTTCCTTGATGTTGGAGGAGGGGCTTCTGCTGAGACTGTTGAGAAAGGTTTTAGAATTATTCTATCGGATGGTAGTGTAAAAGCTGTTCTAATCAACATTTTTGGTGGTATTGTTCGTTGCGACAGAGTTGCTAAAGGAGTTATTGAAGCTATCAAAAATATCGATACAAAAGTGCCAATTGTGGTTCGCTTACAGGGAACTAATGCTGAAGAAGGTAAGAATCTTTTAGAGGCATCTGGAATGAATATTATTGCTGCAACAGAATTAGAAGATGCAGCTAAAAAAGTAGTAGCCACCCTTAAAACAATTGAAGCATAATGAGCGTATTAGTCGATAAAAATACAAAGTTAGTGGTTCAGGGAATCACTGGTTCTGAAGGGGCTTTCCATACCCAACAAATGATCGAATATGGAACGAATGTAGTTGCTGGTGTTACTCCAGGTAAAGGCGGTCAACTATTTATGGATAAAATTCCGATTCACAATACCATGAGAGGTGCTGTGGAAAAGACAGGAGCTAACGCATCTGTTATCTTTGTTCCACCTCCATTCGCTGCTGATGCAATTATGGAAGCGGCTGAAGCTGGTGTTGAATTGGTTATTTGTATTACCGAAGGAATTCCAACTTTTGATATGTTAAAAGTTCACGAATTTCTAAAGAAATATCCTGAGACAACTTTGGTTGGTCCTAACTGTCCAGGTGTTATTACCCCTGGCGAAGCTAAAATTGGTATCATGCCTGGATTTATTCACAATCCTGGAACCATAGGTATTGTTTCTCGTTCGGGTACATTAACATACGAAGCTGTTCACCAATTAGGTGAGGCAGGTTTTGGACAATCCACTGCGATTGGTATTGGTGGAGATCCAATTATTGGAACCAAACACATAGATGCAGTGAAATTATTGAATGATGATCCAAAAACAGAGGCAATTGTTCTAATTGGCGAAATTGGTGGATCTGATGAAGAAACTGCTGCTGAATATATTGCTAAAAATGTTGATAAGCCTGTTGTTGCATTTATTGCAGGTCAAACTGCGCCTCCGGGAAAACGTATGGGACATGCCGGCGCAATTATTGCTGGTGGAAAAGGTACTGCCGAAGAAAAAATGAAAGCATTAGCTGCAGCAGGAATTCACGTGGTTAGTTCTCCTGCCGATATTGGTAAAAAAATGAAAGAAGTTTTAGGATAAAAAAACTAAAATATCGAAAGGTTGGTTCTCTAGAATCAACCTTTTTTTTGATTACAATTCAAATAAATTTAAATACTCCCACAAATAAAAGATTCTATTTCTACGGGCTCCAATCAACTCTTTTATTAAACCTGCCGATTCAAATTCTTTAATTAATTGGTTTGCTGATTGAAAACTAAGCTTAAGTTTTTCTTTAACCTCATTCACAGTTAAAAATGGCTTACTATAGAACTCAGACATCAACAACTTAGCTGATTGATGTCTTTTCTTACCCATTTGAGTTTCTATCTGAACATTGTACTTATCGATCAATTTCTTTAGTTGAGCCAAAATCTCTTTACTATGAATCGCAGATTCTCGAATTCCAGTAAGAAAAAACTTAATCCATTGCTCAATATCATTCTTAGATCGAATTAAATTCAATCGATTATAATATTCCAACCTGTTCTTTTCAAAAAATACCGACAAGCAAAATACCGGTTTATAGACGAATTTCAACTCCAACATTTCAAAAAGAATCAAGGTTCTGGCAGTTCTTCCATTACCATCAAGAAATGGTAAAATATTTTCAAACTGATAAAGCGAAATTGCCATTTTTATTAACTGAGGCAACTCCAGATTATCGTTACGCCAAAATTTCTTGCCATCATTAATAAGAATTTTTAACTCATGTTTGTTAGGTGGAGTATATTCAAAATCAGAATCAAATTTACTATCATTAGAATCGTAAAAAGGTCGAATTTTGCCCCCAAAATCCTCCTTTTGTGGCAAATCGGAACACAAAATTTTATGTGCTTCTTTAACCAAACGAACCGAAAGCGGAAATCTACGCAGTTCATTTACACCCCAATTTATAGCCTCAACATGATTCGTGATTTCCTTTTGTTCATAAATTCGTTTAAAACTTCTCGAATTTTCAGGCACAAAGGCCTGAGAGATATTACACTTGCTGCCTTCAATCAGATTTGATGCGACAGATTCTTGCGCTACAAATAAAGGCACATGTTGATTCATATTTGGGAAAAATTTTGAATATGCATTCAACTCTCCCAATTCCAACATTGCCGATTCTAGTAAAATATTTATCTGCTTATCTTTCCATTCAAACGAACGATTGATTAATGAGGGAGTTACGCTACGATACCCTTCTTTAAAACTTTGATAAGCAAAATTTCCTTGCGTATTTTTATTCAACTTAACACTCATATAATTGAATAAGGATGTTTTATTCAAGATAAAAGTATTAAAATTTAATAATATCCATTCTCATTTAAGCAAAATGTTTTTCATATCAACAAATATAAATACATATATCTTTCTGTTAATCTACAACTTATACTAGAAATAGTAACTGGATTGAGGTAAAAGGTCTTGCACGCAAAAGAAAATAAATTATATTCATACCGAATTTTAAAAACATCAACTTATGATAAGGAAAATTTGTTTGGCGATTGCAGTTATTGTAATGGCATACAATGTAAATGTAAAAGCAGAAGGTTATGCTGTAAATGTCCAAGGTGTTAAACAAACCGGTATGGGACATGTTGGAACTGCATTAAACTTCGATGCTAGTAGTATGCAATGGAACCCAGGAGCCTTGGCAACCTTAGATCAAAAATATAGTTTTTCTGCTGGTGGCTTTGCAACTCTAATCAAAACTGAATATACAGGAGCAGCAGGTGTTGAAGAAACCGATAATCCAACAGGAACACCATTCTATTTATACGGATCAATGAAAGTAAATGACAAGCTTGCATTGGGTTTAGGAGTTTATACTCCATTCGGTAATAAAGTGGATTGGGGTAAAGAATGGTCTGGTAAATATCTAATCCAAGATATTAGCTTAAAAGCCATTTATATTCAACCTACTATTTCTTACAAGTTAGCAGATTGGATTAGTGTTGGTGCCGGATTAAATATTGTATATGGAGAATTTGATTTAAACCGAAATTTTCCAGTTTTAAATCCTGCAGACGGATCTTATATTGCTGATGGTAATGTTAATTTAAAAGGTGACAAGATAAAATATGGTTACAATTTAGGAATCTTTTTACAACCTAATGAAAAATTAAATATTGGTTTATCTTATCGTTCTCAAGTTGATATTGATTTAGATTATTCTGAAGGTGAAGCAGATTTTACTTTACCTTCAAGTTTGGCTCCATTTGCTGGCGCTTTCCCTGATGGTGGGATTTCTGCAACTCTTCCTCTGCCTGCAAGCTTTAACATTGGTCTGGCATATGAAATTAGCGAAAAATGGTTAGTTTCAGCTGATGTAAATTTTGTTAAATGGGATGAATACAAATCCTTAGATTTTGATTTTGAGAATGATCCAGCAGGTGTACTAGATTCTAAAAGTCTTAGGAACTGGGATAATACAATGATTTATCGTATTGGTGCTCAATATTCGGCTAATGAAAAATTAGACCTTAGAGCTGGTTTTTACTATGATGAAACTCCAACCAATAAAAACTACTACACTCCTGAAACACCAGGGGCTGATAAAATTGGTCTTTCTGTAGGTGCTTCTTATATGCTAAACAATAAGCTAAGCTTAGACATTTCTCTTCTTTACATTGAAGGTGAAGAGGTTAATGGAATGGATAGCAACAGTGGTTTTGGTGGAAAATATAAAAACACTGGATTCTTACCAGGAATTGGTATTACATACAACTTATAAGACTTAATAGTCTCAACATTAAAGCCTGATCAAATGATCAGGCTTTTTTTATACCAGATATTTCAAATAGATCATTTTAAAGCTACCGATTAAGTATTTTTTTTTATTTTGTAGTCTGTAAAGATCCAAACGACTATAAATCAAACTTCAACTAAGTCAAATGATTAATTTAAAATCAATCATTTTAATAATAAGTACCTTTTTTTACTACACATATTCTGTAGCAAATGTAAATAGTGAAGATATCACATCTAAAAAAATATCCATTCTATTAGATTCTTCCTTAAACTTACGAAACGTCTCTTTGGTTGAAAGTATTACTATTTGCCAACAAGCTGTAAATATAGCCGAAACAGAAAATAACCCTCAAATATTATCTAAATTATATAAAACACAAGGAATCAATTATTATTTCCTTGGCAACAACGACTCCGCTTTTGTCTATTACGACAAAGCGATTTCGCAATTTGAAGCTATAGATTCGAAAGTAGATATTGGAAAGGTCCTTGGAAATATAGGCTTACTCTACAAAAGACAAGCAAAGTACGATAAAGCTTTAGAATATTACATTCAAAATTTAACCATATACGAAGAAGCTAAATATGATAAAGGTAAAGGCAGTGTTTTAAATAATATCGCGAATCTATATCACGAGCAAACAGAATTAAAACAGGCAGAAGAGTTCTATCTTTTAGCCTTAAAAAACTTCAAAAAACACAAGAATATAAAGGAACTTGCTAATGCCTATTGTAATCTTGGAGTAATCAACGAAAAAAGGAAGAATTACCAATTGAGTCTGGATTACTACGATAAATCTCTGCAGGAAAATAGTAAATTAAATGATGAACTATTTAAATCAAAACTTTTATTCAATATCGGATACGTTCATCATGCTCAAGGGAAATTGGATATTGCTTTACAAGAAGTAAAAAAATCAGAAGAAATCAGAAGTCGAATTGGCGATTTAAATGGAAATATAAGCTGTAAAATAGAACTCGGTCGAATTCTGGCGAGTCAAAATAATTTTAAAAGCGCCGAAAAATACATCAAGGAAGCAGAAAGCATTGCGATAGCTAATAATATGTCACATTGGCAAGCAGAAATTCTTTTATACCTAACAGAAAACTATCAACAACAGAACAAATATGAAGAGGCATTTAAAACTCAATCGTTAATGATTCAACTTAATGATTCGATTAAAGATGCAGAAGTAGAACAGCGTTTTAATGAAATAAACGCAAAATTTCTTTCGGAACAAAAAGAAAAAGAATTTGAATTGTTACAACAAAAAACTCAAATTCAAAATCTGGAATTAGGACAGAAAAATGCATGGATTATCATCCTACTAGTGGTTATGATTTTAGGCATAGTTGCAGTTTTAGTTTCCTTACGGATAAATCGCTTAAGAGCAGATCATAAAATAATGGATTTACGACAGAAGGTTTTGTTAACTCAAATGAATCCTCACTTCCTGTTCAATTCTTTAACCGCAATTCAAAGTTTTATTTTAGATGATAAAAATGATAAAGCCAATAGTTATCTGGCAAGATTAGCCAGTTTGGTAAGAGGTATTCTCGAAAATTCAAGAGAAGAATTTGTTTCATTAAAAACAGAATTAAATACTCTGGAAGACTATATTGGCTTGCAAAAATTAAGGTTCGAAAATGATATTGCTTACCAATTTGATGTGGATCAAAATTTAGATCAAAATTTAATTATGGTTCCTCCTATGCTGGCTCAACCATTTGTTGAAAATGCTTTAATTCATGGTCGATTAAGAACAAATCCTAAAGCTTTAATAAACATTAGCATATCTCAATCTTCGGATAAGGAAATTCTTAAGTTTTGCATAACAGATAATGGAATTGGTATTGATGAAGCTAAAAAACAAACATTTAAAAAAAATCACAAATCCTTAGCTACATCAATAGCTTTAGATCGTGTGAAAATATATAATTTCAAATCATCTAAAAAGATGAATTTTGAAATCACTGATCTTAAGCATATCGATTCAAACTTACACGGCACGCAGGTTACTTTTAGCATTCCTCAAAGCATTAAATCATAAGTTAATTTACCATTCGCATTTTTTGTTCGATACCGTTTCTTTAAAGAAGATATTTAGATTAGTTTTGCCCTAAGATTATCAATCTGATCTAATTATGAAGATATTTTTTCTGACCCTATTTTCTATACTTGTAAGTCTAAATTCCTATTCGTTTAACTTTTCGGATACAATTCCAGAATTACAGAACAACACACAATTTCAGAACCTATTAAATCAAGCGACACATCTTCGTGATTCCTCCTTCGATGCAAGTATTAAAGTAGGAAAACAAGCAATTTCATTTGCTGATTCTTTGCATTCACCAGCAAAACTTGGAGCCTCATATAAATCACTAGGAAACACCTATATACACAAAGGAACATTCGATTCCTCAATGTACTATTACAATAAAGCCATTGAACAATTTACCATCACTGGAGATTCTTTAAATGTATGCAAGATTATAGGTAATATGGGTATTATTTATCGTAGAACTTGCAAATATGATCAAGCTTTAAAACAATATTTCAAGGCTATAAAATTGTATGAATCTTTAGATAATCAAAAGGGACTAGCCTCAACCTATTTTAATATTGGCGGAGTATATCATATGCTTGGGAATTTAGAGAATGCTTTAAGTTTCTACGTACATGCCAAAAATACTTTTGAGAAATTGGATAATAAATCCAGGTTGCTACAATCACTTATCAATATTGGAGTTATAAAATACAGTCAAAATAAATTCGAGGAATCCTTAAACATTCAATATGATGCTCTGGCACTAAATGAAGAATTAGGAACCGTACGCGATAAAGCCATAATTCTTTTAAACATTGGTCAAGCCTATGAAGGATTGGAAGAGTTTGATAAAGCTCTTGACTATTATTCTCAATGCGAAAATCTTAGGTTAAAATTAAATGACATTTGGGGTCTTGGTAAGATTTTTACCTTTAAAGCTGTTTTATATAGTAAAACCAAACAAAATCAACTTGCTAAAGATTACTTTAAAAAGGCAGAAAATGCGAATAAAGAGAATAATTTAATTGAAGATCTTGCGGATACTTATTTATACTATTCCGAATTTTTGGAATCTAATCGTGATTTCCCAAATTCGATTTTATACTATAAAAAATACATCAAACTTAAAGATTCAATAACCAGCATTTTTCAGGAAGAAAAAGTAGCTGAACTAACAGCTTTATACGAATCTGAGAAGAAAGCCAAAGAGTTTGAAATCTTACAACAAAAAACGCAGATCCAAAATCTGGAATTAACACAAAAAAATGCCTGGATAATTATACTTACTATCGTTATGATTCTGGGGATTGTTGCCGTTTTGGTTTCACTAAGAATCAATCGCTTAAGAGCCGATCACAAAATTATGGATTTGCGTCAGAAGGTTCTGTTAACTCAAATGAATCCACACTTCTTATTCAATTCATTAACGGCAATTCAAAGTTTTATTCTTGATGAAAAAAATGATGACGCAAATAATTACTTATCCAGACTAGCAAGTTTGGTGCGAGGTATTCTAGAAAACTCACGTGAAGAATTTGTTTCCCTAAATGTGGAAATTTCTACTTTAAAGGATTATATCGATTTACAAAAATTGAGGTTCGATAATGACATTACATATGAAATTACAGTGAGTAACAATATCGATGAAAATCATGTTTTAATACCTCCAATGCTTGCTCAGCCATTTGTAGAAAATGCACTCATACATGGTAGGTTGCGCTCTAACCCTGAGGCTAAAATCAATATAGATATCTCATTATCCGAAAGCAAGCAGTCTATTATTTTCAGTATCACTGATAATGGTATTGGAATGGAAGAAGCCAAAAAACAAAGTCTAAAAAGAGGTCATAAATCACTGGCTACTTCTATAGCTATGGATCGTGTTAAAATTTACAATTTCAAATCGTCTAAAAAAATGCATTTTGAAATTATAGATTTGAAATACATCAACCCCAATTTACATGGAACAAAAGTTAGTTACTCAATACCTTTAACTGTAAACAACATTTAAGTTCGCTTCTGAAACACAGGTATAGGTTCTATATTTTTTTGTTGAAGAATACTTTTTACCTCGCAGAAATTTTTCGTGAAACCAAGTAAAAATCCACCACCGCCAGAGCCACAAAGTTTCAAACAATACTTATCTGAGTCCAATCCTTCTTGCCATAATTTAAGGTAAGATTCCGGAATTAAACTTTTAAAGTACTTAATTTGAAATAGAGATAAATGAGTAAGATGATTAAAAAAAGAATCCAACCTACCAGCAATAAGATCTGTGATACAAGAATTATTTAAAGGAATTAAAGTTTCACATATCAACTTTTCATACTCTTTATTTTTACAATTTTCGAGAAAATTTTGAACCAAAGGTGCTGTATTTCCTATTTGCTTTGTATCAATCAAAAAAATAGCACTTTCACTTCCAAACTTCTCTCCCGGAAGCTGTACCATTTCAATTTTTCCCTGATTATGAATTAGCAATGGTGATTTTAGATACGAATTTAAAGGATCTAATCCGGAACTTCTGCCATGAAAACCTGATTCAAGTTTTGAAAGATACTCCTTAATTCGAAGAATTTTTTTATCATCGATATCTCCAGATAAATCGGAATTGCTTACATAACGTTTGTAAATGGCAGCACATAAAGCACCCGAACTACCCAAGCCATAACTTTCAGGAATAGAGGATTCAAAATACAATCCATTTTGTATGTCCTGATTGAATTGTCTTAGGTTGATAATAGAGCCAAACTCGCTATTAGAATCGAGAAATTCAAAATACTTTTTCAATTCTTCATTTGATCTTCTAGCAAAATTTCTATCGGTATATTTATCCTCATCAATAAAGGTAAGTTCTCCTTTAAAGTGAGCGTATGGAATGCTTAATCCCATTGAATTCAATAAGACAGAATACTCCCCAAAGAGTAATATTTTAGCGTAAAACAAGTCAGGATGATTTTTCACTTCTATTTTAATTTTCTTGGACCTTTTCCTTTTTCATCTAACAGATACTTTCCGTTTTCTAACAAGTCTACTAATTCAGAATTCACAAAGCTATTCACTTTTTCAAAGTCTGAAATTGGAAATAACAAATGAATATTAGGACCTGCATCCAATGTAAAACAAAGTGGAATTTTGGTTTCAATTCTATATTCACGAATTCTTTCAATCGCCTCTAGAGTATTCGGTTTTAACAAGGTAAAAGAAGGATTTGAATTCATCATTAAGCCGTGTAAACTTAAAGCTTCATTTTCCACTAATTCGACGAAATTATCTAAATCGCCACTTCGCAAAACGCCCAGAGTTTTCTCAAAATTAGTATTAGCCTGAGCAAACCTGGATTCTGCATATGGATGATTTTTCATTAGTTGATGTCCCGCAGTACTTGAAACCTTTTTTTTCTCGGAACTAATAAGTAAAATCATATCCTGGTAAGTATCAAAAACAGGATGAAGATATTTTGCAAAAGGTACAGCATAATCATTCGAAGATTTTGAGAAAGCGTTACTCTCTCCCCATACAGCATAGTCTCCATAAATTGAACGAGAAGCAGAGCCTGAAGCCAATCGAGCAATACAACTGGCTTTTCTATTAAATTCTTCTGTTTCTAATTTTACACCATAAACATCTTCTTGCATGGAACAAAGACATAATGCCAAAGCACTCATTGCTGAAGCCGAACTTGCAATACCTGTTGAATGTGGAAAAGTATTTTCTGAGAATATGGAAAAGCCAAAATCCTGGATAAAAGAAAAATCATCATTCAAACCATCTAAAAATTTTGAAATTCTTTGTTCGAAAATTGGCTGAGCCTTTCCTTCAAACTCAAAGTTTAGATGATTTCCCTTCTGTCTGGGATAATAGTCCATCTTCATTTTTGTGACAGCATTTTTTAAAGTCATGCTAATAGATGGATTACATGGAATTTGTATTCCTTTTTTGCCCCAATATTTTACCAGAGCAATATTGGAAGGGCTTTCCCATGTAACTGAACCTTTCTTATTCTTATCAATCATTTTTTTATAAACCTATTTAATTTGTGCCTAATACCAGATCTTTCCATGAGAAAATGGTTGTTAAGCCTTTCTCAAAAAAATAACTATGTAGTTCTCTTTTTTCCATATCAGTACGAACCAATATAAAATCGCCCCCCCAGGCACCTAGAGATTTAATACTTCCCTTAAAATCAGAAAATTTCTCTCCCTTTATTGCTTTACAATCTATAATCTGAGAAATGAATCGTTCATGTTCTGAGATTAAAGCATCAAATTCATATGTATTTTCGGATTGTAGTATTCTTTTACTAATTAAAGAAATGCTCTCCAAATCAGTATTGGAAACTGGTTTACCATTCAAAAATTTCTTCACACTCTCTTCACTATTTTGCTTGTTACCCCGATAAATAAAATGAAGTTGATTCAAAAATGAAGGATCAAAATCGATAGGATAAATCATTGGATGATTTCCTTGACGGCGAAATAAAATAGGTTTGCAATAATTTGCACAGGCAATATCATAACCTGATCCATTCGAAACCATTGCATGAAGTTCATAAGGATTAACATCTGCCCATTGAGCTACATTATTAATCAGACTCGAACTGGTTCCTAAGCCCCAGGCTCTATCAAAATCAATTTTAGTTTTTACTTTAACAGAACATGATTTCAAAAAACCAGCATTCAAAAATTTGGCTCTGTTCAACAAATAGCAAACAAATTCTTTTTCCGTATTTCCTTTTTCAGTTTGATTTTCAATCTCGGAAGGTGAGATTAAAAAATGTAGCCATTCTTTTCCTTTTTCATATGCAATCCATTCCAATTCTGACTGATCAGAATCGTAAACTTCCAACATTTGTCCGTACTTAAGAGGTACAGCAAATGCTAAAGCACCATGCAAAACCAGATATTCACCAGTTAAAAGTAACTTGGCATTCGAATAATATTTATGTAGTAATTTCAAATTATTGCAGCTTTGTACGAATCGATTTAATAAAAGCTTCCACTTCACTATAGGAAACCGTTTTATGAGCAAAATACTCTATTGCCTGCCTCTTTTCTTCATAATCTGCTTTAAGCGAATTTAATAAATTCGACAAATGCATTTTCATATGTCCTTGTTGAATTCCTGTAGTAACCAAAGAACGTAATGCTCCAAAATTATTAGCTAAACCAGCTGCTGCAGTAATCATCATCAACTCTTTCGCCGAAGGTTTTCCCAACAACTCCAATCCAAATTTTGCCAATGGATGTAAATTTGTTAATCCTCCCACTGTTCCCAATGATAATGGTAATGTCAATTGATATCTGAATTTATTGTAAGATATCGACGCGTGAGTTAAACTTTTGTATCGACCGGTTTTTGATGCCCAAACATGTCCATTGGCTTCAATAGCACGAAAATCGTTCCCAGTAGCTAATGCTACAGCATCGATCCCATTAAATATTCCTTTGTTATGGGTTGTAGCTCTGTACACATCCAATTCGGCAATCTTTGCAGCTTTCATAAATTTTTCAGCAAAAACTTTTCCACTCATTCCTGGCTGAATTTTATCCAATTCCTCAACATCACATTCAACCCAACATTCTACCAAACAATCTGGTGTATAATTCGAAAGAATGGACATGATGACTTCAAAATCTCTCTCCTCCTCTTTAAGATCTTTATAGTATTTGAAAAACTTAGTCATGGTTTTTGCCATCTGCTCCAAACATGAATTGATAAAGTTGGCTCCCATTGAATCCATAGTATCAAAAGTGACATGCAATTGATAATAGTTGTCCATCTCTTCAGATAAATCAACCAACTTTATACCTTGGATTCCACCACCTCGCTGTCGCATATTGCGAGTTAATTCTTTAGTTGACCGATACAATTCATACTTCAACTCAGGTAGTAAATCCAAGAGTTTCGCCTTCTCTCCTTTCCAGGTAAAATGTACTTGTCCCGATTTAATTACCGAAACTACACGAGCATTAAAGCCTCCATGTTCAGCCCAAAATTTAGCCGATCGAGAGGCTGCAGCAATCACCGAACTCTCCTCAATAACCATTGGAATATGATACAAATGATTGTTAATCGCAAAGTTTGGTGCTACTCCAAATGGCAAGTAAAAATTCGAAAGTGTATTCTCACTTATCTCATCCAAAAGATCCTGCTGCTCTTTATTTTGCAATCGAAAACTATCAAGTTGAGATCTAATTTTTTCTGCATTATGAGTCAATGCATCTACTTTTTCTTCACGAGATAACTTTGAAAATCCTGAGATAATTTCTTTACGCCTCATATACAAATCTTTTGAATTAAGGGAAAAACAAAGCAAATAATAAAATACTTCGAAGTCCTAAATTACATTTTTTATTCAGCTGTCCCAAAAAACATGGGCTTTTTTAGCAATTTACTTACTTTCTAACTCTCAAATAAGTTTTTGCTAGTTCCAATCCTTTTCGTTGTAATTCAATATAGTTATGAAGATCTTCATAAGATTCTTTAGCATATTTTAGCAATTCGGATGCTTGCCCATAAACCGATGAAATATCACACTTTTCCATTAGGTAATGTCCATCCAGAAAATTCTTAATCCCTCCAGATATTATTACCTCTTTGCATTTAATTTGCTCACTAGTCCTAACAATTTCATTTAACCACTCTACCATTTGTTCTGCCGAATGACCAATTTTTGTAAGAGGATCAAACAGTTGAACCTGATTATCAGGATTCCTCATCATTTCTATCTTAGCAAAATTAGTTCCACCAAATGCTGCAAACTCAATTGCCTGAATAGGTAATTTCATCAATTCACAGATACTTTCAGGTCCCATTCCTTGTCCAACTTCTTTCACTACAATTGGAAAGTCAACCTCATCAATTAGATACTTAATGCTCTCAATTGGATTCTTAAGAATTCTATCGCCTTCGGGTTGCAACCATTCCTGCATTGGATTAATATGAATGATCAAACCATCTGTCCTTAATCGGGATATCAAACTCCTCACTTTATGGAGTTCATCATTATCGATTAATTCTTCCAACTGGCAAATACCTAAATTCGCATATAATGGCAAATCTTCTCCAATAAGATCTCTTACATCAAAATCATTAAAATATTCATCACTATCTAGCAACATGCGACAAGAACCAAGTCCCATTCCCATACCAAATTCTGCGCAAGCCTTTGCTAGATTTCGATTTATTTTCCCAGCCAATTCTGTTCCTCCAGTCATGCTCGAAACCCAAATCGGTGTATTTAATCTTTTGCCTAAAAAAGTAAATAAAGATTCTGAATTGTTAGGATGAGCACTTAAAAGAGGTTCGTAATAAAACCTTTCATCAAGCATTGTTTTATCCGTTTGAGATCTAAATGCCAATTCAATATGATCCTTTTTTCTATCTGCCATAATCCTATTTTAACAGCCAATATGCTTTGAAATAACCAATCTAAGAATTTCAGATGTACCTTCTCCAATTTGCAATATTCTCTGGTCACGATAAAAACGTTCAATTTCTGATTCTTTTACCAGACCATAAGCACCATGAATTTGAACTGCCTCATTAGCTACTTCTTGTGCCACTTCAGAACAAAATAATTTTGCCATAGCTGCCTCCTTTGCAAATGGATGTTTATTATCTTTTAACCAACATGCCTTATATAATAGATTTCGGGCTGCTTCAATTTTTGTAGCCATATCAGCCAACTTAAAACCTATAGCCTGAAATTTAGCAATTGGCTTACCAAACTGTTCACGCTGATTTGCATACTTTAGAGCCATTTCATATGCTCCCTGAGCCAAACCTAAACCCATTGCAGCAATTGTCAACCTTCCCGAATCCAAAGTTTTAAGCATAATTTTTGACCCCTCACCTAATTCTCCTAAGAGATTCTCTTTAGGCACTCTACAGTCTTTGAATTTTAAAAGGGCAGTATCGGAAGCTCGCCACATCATCTTACCTTTTAACGGCACAGCAGAAAATCCATCAGTACATCTGTCTACTAAGATAGCAGATAATTCCTTTTTCCCATTATTTTCCCCTGTAGCAACTTGCAGACTTACACCTAATGAAGAATCTGAAGAGGCGTTTGAGATAAACCGTTTTGTACCATTAATCAGCCATTTCTCTTTCTCAAGCATGGCTTTCGATTCTGTTCCTCGAGAATCGGAACCAGCATTATCCTCGGTTAAACCAAAAGCCCACACATAATTACCTGTAGTCAATTTTGGCAAGTATTTTCGCTTCTGATCTTCGCTACCAAAATAATAAATAGGTCCAATTCCCAGCGAATTATGAGCTGCCAAAGTGGAAGCCTGGGAAGCATCTATACGAGCAATTTCCTCAACTGCAATTAACAAGGAAAGATAATCCTTTCCTTGTCCTCCATATTTTTCTGGAAGATAAATACCAAACAATCCCAATTCACCCATTCTCTTGGTCAAATGTGTGCTGAATTCTTCTTTTTCATCTAGGTATGAAGCAATGTTTTTTATCTCTTTTTCTGCAAAATCTCTTACAATTTCTCTAAGAGTATCGTGTTCCTTTGTAATAAATGGATTCATAAATTAATTTTCTATTAATTCAGACCCTCAAGTCTTAATTGAAGCGCAAACCTAATTAAAAAGATTATTTAATTGAAATTATTTAGAATCATTTTTAATAAAGAATTGTCTTGAAATGGCTGAATCTCCACAAAAATAAGGCACACTGCAGAATCGATTTAACTTGACACATTTGACACTAGGAAAGAATAAATACTTGTCATAATTTCACTAGAATATTATTAAAATGACAATAATGGAATTGGAAGTTTGGCACTTATGGCTATGCCTAACATTAGGATTGTTTATTCTTGAGATTTTTATCTCAACATTCACATCACTGTTTATTGGTGTTAGTACTCTTGTTGTTGGATTATTAGCTTACTTCGATTTTGAATTATCACTTCAATTGCTGGTTTTTATCGTTTTAAATGCGATAATACTTTTAGTAATAAAACCACTTTTCAAGAACCATTTGATTTCTCAAAGAGGCAATTACACAAATAACATTACCACAAACATCATTGGTAGAGAAGCTTATGTAATGGAACAAATAAATCAAAAAAAGGGTCTTGGAAAAATAATAATACATGGTTCGATATGGAAAGCTGAAACCAAATTGGGGGAGCAAGTACCCGAAGGATCTTTCGTGAAAATTATCAAATCTAAAAATCATATTGTAACTGTAGAAAAAGTATAACCCTAAAACCTTAGGTTGGATAAACTTCCACCTTTTTTTCCTCCCCATAATCAAGTTTCTAAATTATTTTATTCATGTCGGTTCATTAAATAAAAAAGAAATATTGACGGGGGAGGAAATTTCTTTTCCTATAAACATCTACAAAACATCACACGTAAAAAAAAATATAATAGCACAAAAAGTATTTTTTTTGAATTATTCATACATATTATCCCTTTACACAGATAAGCATTTAGGGCATTCATAATTAACTTGTTATTAAGATTGAGAAAAAATATGTTTTCTTACATTATTAATACATTACATTCAATTATTCACACTATATTTATAGGAAACAATTAGTAAAACTATGATTATAAATAAATTATGTCATTAATTAAATCATTTGTTTTCTTCCTGCTTGCTATAATTCTATTACAATTCAATTTTGCATGTACAGAAGTCTACAGTCCTAAAATAAACTCATCCGAAGGAATGCTAGTGGTAGATGGTAGAATTTCAAATTCTCCCGGTCCCTATCAGGTTAAACTTTTTAGAACAGTAGCAATAAATTCTACAGATTCAATTGTTGCAGAACCAAATGCAATTGTCACTATTAATTGTGATGATGGAAATATTGAAATACTCAATGAAATTAAAACTGGAGTATACGAAACTCAAACCGAAAATTTTATAGGTGAAATTGGAAAAACCTACTGGGTGGAAATAATTACATCTAATGAAAATAAATATGAATCAATACCTGAGATAATGCAAGGTGAATTAGAAATTGATTCATTATATGCCGAACAAGTAAAAATTACCATTGATATCGATAATGAAATAGATGGAGTTAATTTTTTTTACAATTTGAAGGAACATCAAAATAAAAGTAAATACTACATATGGGATTACCAGGAAAGTTGGGAGTTTCAAACTATTGAAAACATTCCCAAAACTGATAATCCTGAATATGTTTGTTATCCTACTGGAAAATCAAATAATATTAATATCATAAACGCCTCAATATTTGATATTCAAAACATTGAAAAATTACCTGTGGTAACTTTAACCGACAGGACAGCAAAAATATTTTATGAATATTATTTCATGGTAAATGTCTATTCAATAAGTGAAGAATGTTTTTTATTTTGGGATAATATCAAAAAGAACAGTCAAAATAGCGGTAGACTTTTTGATGCTATTCCTGCCAATCTTAGAGGAAATATTCAATCGTGCGAGGATAAAACTCCCGTATTAGGATATTTTCAAGTGTCGTCTCATACAAGTCGAGGAAAAGCATTTCCTTCAGACTTATTCGAATTAACAACTGGAAATATGCCTGGTGAGTGTACTTCTTTTCCAACTATGGAGCCTGATCCAATATTGCATCATATAGTTAGCAAGAGAACAATTCCTAACGGAGATGTAGTTTATACTGTTAGACCCTCATTCTGTTACGATTGCAGTTTAAAATACTCGCCCAATAAACCTTCATTTTGGTACTGAAAAATTAATTAGTTCCCATGTAAATAAACTTACTTCTCACTTTGCTAAACAATTCTAATAGGATGATACCTAAGCTCAAAAGAAATAGTTTGTATTCTGTAATATTTATTATCACATTGATTTTGAACTTCGCTTGTAGCGAAAAATATTTTCCAAAAATAGACTCTTCCGGCGGAATGTTAGTTGTAGATGGTAAAATAACAAATTCTCCCGGACCATATGAAGTCGATCTATTTAGAACAGTAGAAATTGAATCAAATGATTCTCTAATATATGAATCAAATGCAACTGTTTTTATTCACTGCAATGATGGCAATTCGGTACCTTTAATTGAAATCACACCTGGAAAATATCAAACCGTAGATCTAAATTTTATAGGTCAAGTTGGTAAAAGTTATTGGATCGAGATCACTACAGCGGACGGAAATAATTATGAATCCATTTCTGAAGAGATTAAATCTCCTTTTGAAATTACAACAATATATGGAGAGCAAAATGAAGTAATTATAAACATAGATGAAACACTGAATGCTGTTTCATTATATTTTGATTTCATTAATGAAGATAACAACAGTAATTACTATTTGTGGAATTACAATGCGAGTTGGGAGTGGCATACAATAAGTAAAATCCCAAAATCAAAAGATCCAGCCTATATTTGTTATCCATATGAATCCTCAAACAATGTAAATATATATGATGCATCAATCCTGAGTAAAAAAAATATTAAGCATTTACCTTTATCCACAGTAACCGAAAAACATGTTAACCTACTTTATGAATATTATATTTCCGTAAATGCATACTCTATAAGCGAAAAGTGTTATGTCTTCTGGGATAATATCAAAAAAGTAAGTGAAGCTAATGGTAATTTATTCGATATTATACCTGCTAATGTGCAAGGTAATATCGAATGTTGTAATAGTGACGATGAAGTACTTGGATATTTTCAGGTATCGTCCTATGCACAAAAAGGAGGTACTTTTAATGAAAAGTCATATGATGTCGATTTTGCAAGTATAACTCCAGAATGTAAAACATTCGAAATAAGCCCACTAACATATAATCCTGAAAGACATCACATTGTATCTGTTAATCACTTACCTGAAGGAGGAACAATATTAAATGTACGGTACAATTTCTGTTATGATTGCAGTTTAAAATACTCGCCTAATAAACCATCATTTTGGCCATAATCATTAAATTTTCAATGTGACGTTAATTTATATACGATATAAATAAATTAATTTTAATTCACAATAAATTACAGTGTTCTCATTAAATACAAAGCATTCCTCTAGCTAGTTGCATATTTATTTTTGACTCTCTCACTATATTATGTGCATGACCAAACCAACACATAAAAAAAACATAACTCTTACTATTTTTTGTATTATATTTATAATCACCACAATGCATAATTAAGTTTTTAAATAGTATATGTTATTCAAAAATAAAATCCCATTTTTTCTACTATTGATTGTAATTTTCAATATCAATCAATCATGTACCGAAGAGTTTTTTCCCGAAATAGAATCGTCATCTGGAATTCTTGTTGTTGATGGTAAAATATCAAACAAACCTGGACCATATGAAGTTAAATTATTTCGAACAGTAGATATTGAATCTTCTGATTCCCTTATTATGGAATCCGGAGCTACGGTAATTATTCATTGTGACGATGGCAATTCAATTCCTCTAATAGAATCCAGATCAGGAACATATCAAACATCAGATTTAAATTTCAAAGGAGAAATTGGGAAAAGTTATTGGGTAGAAATAACCACCATAGGCGGTAAGACCTATGAATCGATTGCGGAAAAAATAAATTCTCCAATAAATATCAAATCCATTTATGGTGAACAAGAAACGTTAACCATTGATATAGACAAAACAATAAATGTAGTTTCACTATATTTTGATTTAGAAAACCCAAATAACGATATCGATTATTATTTATGGGATTACGAATCAAGCTGGGAGTGGAGAACATTTAAAAATATCGCAAAATCAGAAGATCCAGCGTATGTTTGTTATCCCACAGAAACTTCTTCAAGCATTAACCTATACGATGCATCTATTTTAGCTGAAAAAACTATAAATCACTTATCCCTAACATCTATAACAGAGGAACAGGTAAATTTAAATTACGAATATTACATAAAAGCAAATGCTTACTCAGTAAGTCAAAGGTGTTATAACTTTTGGAATAACATTAAAAAAATAAGCCAAACCAATGGCAATTTATTTGATATCATACCTGCTAACATATATGGAAATGTACAATGTTGCGATTCTGAAGAAATGGCGTTAGGATATTTTCAAGTTTCGTCATATGCAACTTTAGGAAGTTCATTTAACAGCGAACAGTTTGATATTGAATTTCCTGTTCTGGGTGAAGAATGTCAAGCATTTATAACTATTGTTTATAACCCCGATGAATATGAAATCATTCAAGTAATCCCTCGACCACATGTAGTCGAATATCTTGTGCGAAGTAATTTCTGTTATGATTGCTCTTTACAATACTCACCCACAAAACCTTCATTCTGGCCCTAAACTAACTCATATGAAAACATTTAAAAACCTCTTTGTCTTATGTATTTTGTTGATAACATGCGTCAAGTTTCAAGCAAAGTGTCAACCCATTCCAATTCAAGACAACGAAAATATCATTAATGGTAAACTTTGGGTGCCAACCATTTTAAATAGTGAAGGCTCTCAACTTTTCCTTGGTGAACTCCAAATGAAAGGCTATATCCGATTTGATTCCGTATTATATCATGGCATTAATTTGGGTTACGATTTAGAACAGAATGAAGTGTTAGCAACAATAGTTACTCCAAATAACACAAAACGAATCATTGCACTTAATAAATCACGATTACAGGAATTTTCGTTTATGAATAACGGTCAGGAATTTCATTTTAAAAAAGGAGATTTAATTCACCCAGACTTAAATCCCAAATCATTCTATCAGTTAGTTTCAACTTATAACTTAACCTATGTTATTCATCGAGAAAAACAAAAAGTATTAAAAATGAAATCTCGTAAATATGAATACTTAAAATACAATAAGTTGTCAATCATTAAGGATAACAAAATACACTCTATCAATAAACGTAAAGATTTACTGGATCTTTTATATGACCAAAAGACTGAAATAAAAAAATACATTCAGTTACATAAACTGAAAATAAATTCTAAACACCCGATGGATATAGTACCTGTTATCTTAAATTTTGATCTTTAAAGCCTTATATAATGAAAAAGATAATCCTAACCACACTGTGCTTTTGCATTCTATTTCTCAATATATCAAAGGCACAGGAAAATTTCTCAATTGGATACGACGGAATGACATTTGAAGAATTTTCTACAAAACTTGAATCTGATTTCAAGATTAACATATACTACAAAAGCGAATGGGTTTCTGATATTAAACTGAATAAAAAATATTCGAATCAGCCTATTTTGGAAATTCTTCAAGATATTTTAATTGATACGGATATTAACTTTATCATTAGAGATAAGGTGATAATATTAACCAAGGGAATAAATCTTAAATCGGAATTTTCTATAAACAACAAAACTCCCGAAACTCCTATTAACAAGGAGGTTAAAAATGAATCGGAACAAGATTACAATAACTTACAGGAACAAGAATATATCATTCATTATATTGGATCATCACTTGGGAAAAGTAAAGTAAAACTATTTGGATATATTTCTCATTTTGAGAGCCAATCTCCAATAAAATCAGTTGAAATATTTCTGCCTAATAAATCGAAAGGCGTAACATCCGACACTAAAGGATATTATGAGTTAGAACTGCCACCTGGAAGCTATACTTTGAATTATAGGTTCATGGGTCTTAAACCTACGAGCCGAAAAATTAATTTGCGAGGAGACGGTCGCCTAGACATTCAAATGACCAATGAAATTAGACAAATAAAAGAAGTTCGAGTTACAGCCAAAGATGATAAAGTTCGGAGAACATCGATGGGTACTGAGCACATTAAAATGGAGGAAGTACATAGTTTGCCAACGGCTTTAGGTGAACCTGATATTATAAAAAGTACAACAATGTTACCTGGTGTAGAAAGTTCAGGTGAAGGGTCGATAGGATTTAATGTAAGAGGTGGATCTTCTGATCAGAACCTTATCCTAATTGATAATGCTCCAATTTACTATCCGGCACACTTTTTTGGATTTTTCTCTCCATTTAATAGTGATATTATAAATGAGGCAAGCCTCTATAAAGCTAGTATTCCTACGCAATTTGGAGGTCGAATATCCTCAACATACGATATTCACTCGCACAGAAAAGTAACCGATAAAATTCATGCAAAAATGGGTATTAGCCCAGTTTCATCTAAGTTATATTTAGATGCTCCTCTGATAAAAAATAAATTATCTATCATCAATTCATTCCGATTTACCTATTCAGATTGGATCATGGAAAAAATAGATTCTAAAGAACTAATTAACAGCTCATCTAATTTTTACGATCTACATGGGAAAGTTTTGTTTAAACCAAATATCAACAATCAAATTGAATTGAGCTATTATAAAAGTAATGATGAATTTCAGTTGCATTCTGATACTCTATATAATTTTAACAATTTCATTGGATCACTAAACTGGCGTCATCGATTTTCTGAGAAATTAAAAACAGTTAATACAGTATACAGAACTCAGTTTTCGTATGATATGAGTACAAGCGAGGTGGCAAGTAGTGCTTTTAAATTGGAACATGAAGTTAAAGAAACTGGAGGAAAATCTGTTTGGACATACGAGAAAAATCTGAATACCAGTTACCAATTTGGAGCAGATGTTAAACATTACAACATCACCCCTGGAGAACTAAAAGCTAATTCCGATTCTTCCCTAGTTGCCTATAATAAAATAGATCCGGAAGAAGCTGTTGAATCGGCACTTTTTTTAGGTGGAAATTTTAATTTACTACCTTCTTTAACTCTGGAAGCTGGTTTGCGATATTCCATGTATGGAAATGTTGGATCTAAAGAGGAATTGGTTTATTTAAATAATACTCCTGGAAGCTATAGCATATTAGATACAATAACGAAATCAGGATTCAACAATCTTGAGCATGGACCTGAATTCCGTTTAAGCTTTAGCTACACTTTAAATTCGAGCTCATCAATAAAAGCAAGTTACAATAGAAACAGGCAATACATTCATCTTTTATCTAACACAACCTCAATTTCACCAACCGACACGTGGAAATTATCCGATAAATACATAAAACCACAAATTGGTGATCAGTATTCGCTTGGTTTATATAAAAACATAAACAACGCAGCTTCAGAATTTTCAATGGAAGTTTACTACAAGAGAATAGAAAATGCAAAAGATTACAAAGATGGTGCAGAATTGTATTTAAATGAATTTGCCGAAACGGAAGTATTAAATGCTACTGGTAAGAATTATGGAATTGAACTTATGTACCGAAAAAATGTAGGAAGATTTAAGGCTGCAATTAGTTATTCCTATTCAAGGAGTTATTTAAAATCAGATGATAAAACAGGTGAATTCGCAGTAAACAATGGTGAATTCTATCGAGCTCCATTTGACAAACCTCACAACCTAAAAACATTCTTAAGTTTGAAACTGTCTAGAAGATTTATTGTCTCTACAAACCTTACCTATCACACTGGGCGTCCTTCCACTTATCCAGTTGCAAAATACTATGTACAAGATATTCCTGTTTTATACTATTCGAAGAGAAATGCCTATCGTTTACCGAATTATTTTAGAATGGATTTTTCCATTCTCATGCAAGGTAATTTAAAGAAAAAGAAAGCTTTTCACTCCTCTTTAGCCTTTGGTATTTACAATTTAACTGGAAGGAATAATGCCTATTCAGTTTATTTTAGATCTGATCATAACGAAGTAACGGGTTATAAGTTGTCGATTTTCGGACAGGCAATTCCAACCGTAACCTATAATATTGAATTTTAGAGCTATGAGAAAAATATTTTTTACTATATCAGTACTGATTATCATTTTATTTAGTGGTAAATCCGCTGTAGCTCAAAAGGAAAAGAGTTACCCTACCGAAAAAATATATCTTCACCTGCAAAAAAGCATTTTTATAGCAGGAGAAGATGTAAACTTTAAAGCGTATTGTCTTGATTTATCAAACAACAAACTCTCTAAACTAAGTAATATTGCATACATAGAATTGGTTAATAAAAATGGATTTCCTGTTGCCAAGCAAAGTATAATTATAGAGAACGGAGCAGGACATGGTGGAGTTATTACTAATGAACTTTTACCAAGTGGTTATTACTCTATAAACGCATATACGCATTGGGGAAACAACATCGGCAAAGACTTAATCAGTGTATATCCGATTTATATTTACAATAATAACGCTAATGGACAGAAGCCAGAAATATTTACCAACAACTCACAAATCAATATTATAAAAACCAATGATTGGGTAAATAGTACTTCAATTGGAAATGATTCGAATGATGAAGTGAATGTTAAAACAAAATTGATTGATCTGGAACGAATTCTTGCCATAAACATAGAACATCATGATACAAATATAATTGCCAGCGAGTTACATCACATTAAACTTTCATCACAAACTGATATTGAATGGAAAAAAGAGTTTAGATTTGTGAATGGTAAATGGGACACAAACATAAAGTTATCTGAATTAAAATCTCCAATATATTACCTTAACATTACCAATCACGAAGGAAATTCCATCTATCAAAACACACTATATTTAGATAAGATTTGGTATAAACAAGTTATTGAAAAACCTAGATTAAAAGTAAAAAGCAGGCAAAAAAACAAGATCATTTTGCAATTATCTGACCTTTCCTATAAATCTGATAGTCTCTTTGTTTCTGCTAGTATCATAAAAAAAGAGCCTATTCCTATTGCTAAAAATATAATCACCTTTCAAAACTTTTATAAAAATTTTAACTATCAATCAAACGAAACGAATGATAATTTAGATCAAATCACTAATAATAAATGGCTTGGGAATAAAAAACTATTACCAATTTGGCTAAATGTAAATTCAACATATCCGCAATCTGATTCAAGATATATTGAAAAAGACAATTACATACTTGAAGGACAAGCTGTAAATAAGGAGACAAACTCTCCTCACTCAAATTCCGAAGTTTTCTTATCGAAAATTGGTGAATTTGCTGATATACAACCTTTTTTAACCAAAGAAAATGGGAAGTTTTATTTTCACCTTCCTTTAAAATCTGGTTTGCATGACATATCACTGCAAGTAATTGATAATGACTCAATCGATATAAGATTTGATCTAAAATCGAAATACAATAAAACAGGATTGTTCTATCCGTTGAAGGCACTGAACCTTTCATCTGAGAAAAACAAAGAGTTTATTAAAAATCAGTGGGAGAATTATAAAATTCGCAACATATACAAACAACTAGATATCAATAATCAAAGTGATTCAACTTTATACAGAGCCGAAAGCAATTTCTTTAATGATCCTAAATTAAAAATCAGTATTGATGACTACGTTCGTCTGGATTCTTTAGATGAATATTTTCATGAACTAATTTCGCATGTAAAAATCAAATACCGTAAAAAACAGGCTTTAATGAATGTTTACAACTATGATCAGCATAGATTGATGAATCAAAAACCATTATTTCTTTACGATGGGCTAATTATATCCAATCCTACTGAAATACTTGCTAAAAGCCCAAATGAAATTGAAAGAATAGAAGTTGTTCCTTACGAATACTTTTATAAATCTTCTCATTTTTACGGCATTGTTCACGTTATTTCAAGAAATAAAACATGCGAAGTTTCGAGTTTACCAAATAATACAGAACGCTATTATCTGCCTCTGTTTATTTCTGAAATTCAAAAATCGGGTTATCAAAAGCCCGAAAAACATCAACCTGATTTTAGAACAGATCTACTCTGGGAACCAAATTTAACTCTAACCAAAAACAACGAAATTAAGTTAGAATTTATATCCAGTGATGTGAAAGGAGAGTATGAATTGGTTCTAGAAGGAATTTCAGAAAAAGGGGAACCGATTGTGTTAAAACAAAGTATTTTAATTGAATAAATCTATGAATCGAGTCACAATAATTTTGTGGCTCGATTGATCTTAATTATCTATATCTCTGCATTTTAGAATCCACCTCAATAGACCAACGATCAATTCCTCCCTTTAAATTATAAACACGAGAAAATCCATTTTTTTTCAGGTAATTCATTACCTGTCGACTTCTTATTCCCATATGACAGAATACGACTAAATCCTTATTTTTAGGAAGTTCTTCCAATTTAGTAGGAATTTGTCCCATAGGTACATGCATGGCATTCTCAATATGACAAATTTGAATTTCAACAGGTTCACGAACATCCAACATCAGCATATCTTACCTCTTCTCCATCTCCTGCAACAATTCAAGAGGAGTAAATTCATTTATCTCTAAAGGATCTTTTTTAAACATGATAATTAAACTTTTCCGTTTGTATCAATATAAAGATAGATAGAATTCAGAAAAAAAGAGAGAATCAATTTTGATTCTCTCCATACTATTTGGTCTTCATAAATTAATTAATCTTGCAGGTGCAATGATCTTACATGATCACATGCCGAATCAATTTCCTTTGTAAATTCATTGTAATCCAACTGCATTCCATTCACATACGCACTCCAACCAGCAGTTGCTTTTGCAAAATGAACTGCTTCCTCAAGTTCTTGTTCCGTTGCTCCGTTTAACTTAGCCATCTCAGCATGAAAATATGTACAATATCTACATTTGGTAACAGCAGCAATCGAAAGTCCAATTAATTCACGATTCTTGGCATTAATCGCACCATCTTCAATCTGTAATTTTTTAAATAAATTCCACTCTAATTCCAAAGTATTATCCGGAATCAGTTTGAACATTGTTGGCACCAATCCAAACATTTGTTCAATTTCATCATAAATTTTCTTCCGCTTCATATCATCATCCTCCATTTGTGATAAAACACAAATTACCTCTTTATCAGAACGATGTCAATACTTTATCAAAATCTAAATAACAATTGAATGAGTTTGCAATAAATTAAGAAAAAGCGATTTTCATTAATCTTTGAACTTATTCTTCCAACTCGTATATTTCCTTTATAAAAATATTTACAACCAATACTATATATCATAAAATTGATCTGTTAAAAATCTATAATCAGATTCTATTTAGATTTCTCATTTTAATTGAAAATACATTTCCCGAATAATTTATTTAGAATAATTGTAAAAAATTGTAACCATTTCTTCCAATACCTTGTCTCATATCTTATGTAGGTCGTGTAAACTATCAACTTCGTCGAAAAGTATAAACTCAATGAAGTAAAGTTTAGCATAAATTGTAAATTTGATAGGAAACCAACCAATTACTTTTGCATTGCATTACACACCAATAGTGCGCTAACCTAAATAAGAAGCCTTTAATGCAGATCAATATCAATCAGCTAAGTAAAATATATCCTAATGGTAAAAAAGCATTAGATAATGTTAACCTTGAAATTGGAAACGGCATGTTTGGATTACTAGGTCCAAATGGTGCAGGAAAATCAAGTTTAATGAGAATTTTAGTAAGCTTAATGGAGCCTACTCAAGGTTCTGTTACAGTTGATTCTTATGACCTAATGAAGAATCGAAAGGAAATAAGAAGCATGCTGGGCTACTTACCGCAAGATTTCAGATTCTTTTCAAAATTAAAAACCTGGGAATTTCTGGATTACGCAGCTTCCTTATCAGGTGAAAAAAGCAAGAAAATCAGATTGCAAAAAGTAGATGAATGGCTTGATAAGGTTGGTTTATTTGATGTTCGAGAACGCGACGCCAATAAACTATCAGGAGGAATGAAGCGAAGATTAGGTATCGCTCAAACCTTAATTGGTAATCCTAAAATTGTGATTGTTGATGAGCCAACTACAGGACTTGATCCTGAAGAAAGAATCCGATTCAGAAATATACTTTCTGAAATTAGTCAGCAAGATGTGATCATTATTCTATCGACTCATATTGTTGGAGATATTTCGAGCGTTTGTAACAACCTGGCACTTTTAAATAGTGGACAAGTTGCATTTCAAGGATCACCACAAGCTTTAATAGAACAAGCCAAAGGGCATGTTTGGCAGGTTAGCACATCGGGCTACGAGTACGATTTAATTAAAGACAAATATGCCGTGGTTTCAACCATTCCAACTCAGGAAGGGTGGGAAGTGCAACTAATCGGTGATGGCAGTCAATTTAAGAACGCAATTGAGTTGGAGCCAAATCTGGAACATGCCTATGTTTATTTTATGGAAAAATCACCGACCTTAATTTAGCCTAATATGATTTCTCTACACACCATACGTACAGTTGCCAAATACGAAACCAGAACTCTGCTCAGATCTTGGTTTTTTAGAATTTTTGCAGGCTTATCAATTTTGTTTGTTGCAGGTTTTAATATTGCTGCTTTTGTTGAAGATAGTGGCGCACCTTGGCTATACAGAGCAATACCTGCAGCCATTCCTTATGCCAACCTTATCATTCTAAATTTGGGACAAGCAATTGTCGCAGTGTTTCTGGCATCAGAATTTTTGAAACAAGACAGCAAAAACGATACGGTTGAGGTTATTTATGCCCGATCGATGACCAATAGTGAATACATTCTAGGAAAATCATTCGGGATTATCATGGTTTTTGTAATTCTTAATGTATTGATATTACTAATGGGAATAGGCTTTTCCTTTATTAGTAACGAATCATCAAAAAGCATTTGG
>Ga0193954_1000268_pt1 | contig 31678 bp, 21 predicted proteins | sample BB_5_MG_FD_140340 | JGI IMG/M metagenome (GOLD analysis project Ga0193954, IMG submission 140340) | Microbial mat bacterial communities from the Broadkill River, Lewes, Delaware, United States - BB_5_MG | ecosystem: Environmental > Aquatic > Freshwater > River > Microbial mats | place: USA...
AAATCATAATATTTCCATTTGGAAGCATTTCAGCTCCTGAAATATTTTGACTATAAAAATCCGTTGGATTTGGAGCTGTATAAATATAATCTTGAACATCAGGCAAGAATTGGTTAGAAACGTTCATTTCATAATCGCCATTTGGCAAAATGACTGGTGCAATTATATCTACAGTTGAATATTGGATAGGCGCTCTATCTTTTCCATTATTATAAATAATGATTTTATCACCGTGCGGGTAACTAGATTTAATCCAATGCGGGTCATGTTGACCAAATAACAATCTATCTGTGCTATCACCAGCACCATACATTTCAGGATTTCCCCATCGATATAAAATATCCCCACCCTTTCCGGAGTTTCCACCAGAATGAGACGCCGCTTCCAATGTTGTTGTGCTATGATCTATGATATAAACTTCATTCCAAGCAGGACTTCCGAATAAAATTTGATCTAAATCTGCATTGTAAGCAACTGAATTTAAATGTTGCCAATCTGCTGCGCTATTACCTTTATCAAAGTTTAAATCGAACAATTCTGGATGATCTGCTACTACCCCGAAATTTGGTTTTGTAGGATCGTAATCTTGAATTAAATGATCCCAAGAACTCCATTCCCACACAATTTGATCTGTCACCGGGTTGTATTCAATTATCTGATCTGGCCATAAACCGCTTCCCCCGACTAATAACGGATCTCTTCCAGCGGCAACTGCTTCCTGCTGTGTTTTTAACTCCCAAGCTATCATCAAAAAGTTTCCATTTGGCAAGGGCTCAAAATCGTGATGCAAGCGAACAGTATCATTTGAGTACTCAAAAAACCATGCAATGGTCTGATCAGGTCGAATAGCTTCAATTCTTCCACCACCGCCACCACCGGTAATTGGTGAATTATTGTCGAATTTACATGCACGCACCAACGTGCCGTTTTCCAAAAGTTCAACAGAATGTCCTGTTGTATAATTGCTCCCCCATTGAAACTGAAGGTTTCCGCAGTTATCAATTAAGTAGGTTGTCTCCACATTAGCGGGTGCAAAAAGCGTATATCCTGGAAATGCTTCCGGAGTAAATTGAAACACTCCTACAGTTTGCTGACCATGGCTATAACTTGCAATCAACAAGCAAAAAATAATAATTCTTTTCATACTCAAATATAAAACAAAAAAGCCCTGGAAATACATCCAGGGCTCTTGATTAGCATATAAACACTAATTATTTTTCAACGATAATTTTAACTGTTTTCACAGTACCGTTTAATGTAACTTGTGCAAAATAAACACCGTTAGCATTGTTAGATAAATCGATAGATGTTTGGTAAGAACCAGCATTTAAGCTTGTGCTTTCCATGTTGTAAACAACATTTCCAACCATATCAACAACAACTAAGTTCATGTCAGCAGCAACATCTAAATCAACAACGATGTTAGAAACACCATTTGTTGGGTTAGGCATAGCAGTAACATTAAAGTTATTAGCTTCAACATCGTTCAATCCTAACAAAGTAAGAGAACCTTGACCAGCATTTAAAATCTCACCAGTAGAACCATTTACCAACATACCAACAACGTGCATATTACCCATTGCCCATGCAGCATCTTGTGCAATTGTATATGTATGTGACTCTGTAGTTCCAGCAGAAACTGACGCTGGTAAAGAACCTGAAGCACCATTGATCTCATCATCACCTAAAGCTCTTGCAACGTGATCATGGTTGTATGGAGTTACAGTAGCACCACCACCAACGAAATCAAAGTTAGGCATAGAACCTGTGTTAGGGAAAGCCATTGCACCAGAAGTACCGTCATTGTAATAGTTAACTTGACCAGCACCTGCAACATTATCTTCTATTAAGACAGCAGCTAATCTGTAATCTCCAGATAAAGAACCTACGAAATCAGCAGAGATAGTAACAGTTACGTTTGTTCCATCATACTCACCTGTTGCAGTAACAGAAGCTGGAGGAACCATACCTGCACGTGCGTTGTGCATAGTTAAGAAATCAGAAGGATCTCCCGCCTCAACACGGTCAACTCCACCTCCAGGATATCCACCAGGAACATAAGTTCCAATGTTTCCATCGTAAGAAGCTACCGCCATAGCATCACCATTGTGAACTGCAATACCGATAAAATCATTTGGGTTAGATAAAGACATGTTAGCTAAAGCAACAGCACCACGAGGACACCATCCACACCATTCACCTGTTTTCTCTTCACCAACAGTTACTTTAGGAACCAAAGATGAAACTGCAGAAACTACACCTGTCATACAATCATTCGTTGCGTCAGCATCAGAATTTGCAACAACACAAACATCTACATTATAAGTAGAACCAGCAGTAGCTGCTAATTGCGTACCATGTGTAAAGTTATAAGAATCACCGTAGTTTAAGTTTACAGCAAATGTTTCAGTATTTAATCCTGAACCATCATTCCAAGTAATATCAATTGAAGTAATGTTCGCTGCACCGTTACTTGTAACAGTACCAGTAATATCAACATTTCCAGCAACAACTGTAGGAATAGTAGTAATAGCAGTCATTTCCATATCTACAGCCGCAGGAGAGAAAATTTCAACATCATCGATCATCATTCCAGAACCCCAATCAGCGTTATCATTATATGTCCAAACAATGTTAATTGATTGACCTGCATATGAAGAAATGTCCATAGACCAAACCGTCCAAACATGATCTCCACCTCCATTTGTAGGAGCTAATGTCCCTAAATCTGTAACTGTTGTTCCACCATCTGTAGAGATACCAACATTTGCAAACTCTCCATAGTACTGACCCAAAATGTATTCAAAAGATAAAATTTGAGTTCCTGTAGGTACAGTGTAAGCTGAAGAAATTAATTTCTCATTTGATTTATCACAATTACAAATATCATCATTTGTTCCAGCATATCTTGTATGTGCAGGAAAATCAAAATAAGTACTTGTGTAATCTGTAGATGTAATAAATCCACCATCTGTGGCAGCAGTTACCTGTGTCCATCCAGCCGGTAATCCAGTACCAGAAGTCCCCTCAAAATCCTCTGAGTATTGACCAAAAGCACTACCTACTGCCAATAAACTTGCGCAAAGTAATAGTTTTTTCATAGTTTAATAATTTAGTTATGTTTAAAATCAAGCTTAAAGTTAAGGCCTTATTAATCCCTATGCAAATGGAACGGGACAAGTTCATAGTAAAAATACCCTCTATTCTTGTAAAGCTAAAATGAAGATATTATGAAATTAAAAAGAAAAATCGTAGTTTTTTCTGGGGCAGGCATGAGCGCCGAAAGCGGAATTTCAACTTTCAGAGATAGTGATGGCTTATGGGAAAATTATAGGATTGAAGACGTTGCAACTCTACACGCTTGGAAAACTGACCCTGAACTAGTTACAGAGTTCTATAATATTAGACGACGTAATATCATTCAATCAAAACCTAATGAAGCTCACCTAGCACTTTCAAAATTAGAGCAATTTGCACAAGTTAAAATTGTGACTCAAAACATAGACGATTTACATGAACGCGCTGGCAGCTCAGATGTACTCCATTTACATGGAAACATACGATATGCGAAATCTTCTGGTCCCAATCAAGAATCAACCTATTATAGAATAAACGGGTCTAAATTATCCAAGGATAGCTGTTGTCCAGAAGGATACAGACTTCGCCCACATGTTGTATGGTTTGGTGAAAAAGTGCCAGCATTGGAGGAGGCAGCTCGAATCATTAGTGAAGCAGACATTCTGATAGTAATTGGCACTTCATTACAAGTTTATCCTGCCGCAGGACTCATCCATCATGCCCAAGGCTGCTGTACTAAGTATATCATTGATCCAAAAGTGAAAACAATGAATATACCATCTGATTTTACATGCATACAATCTTCTGCGGTAGAAGGAGTAGAAACTGTAATTTCAGAAATAAAAAAAGCGCTAAATCTATGTGATTAGCGCTTTGACATCGAAATGATTTCGATTATTTTTTTGATTTCAATTGCTCTTTTACAAAATTCTCAATCGCACCAGTCATAGAAGGAGCATTTGGCTGAGGGGCATGTAGATCCAATCTCAACTTATTCTTAACAATTGCGTTTGCCGTTGTTGGTCCAAATGCCGCTATGATTGTTTTGTTTTGCTTAAATTTTGGATAATTCTTTAACAAGGATTCAATCCCACCAGGACTATAAAAAACTAACATGTCGTAATACACATTTTCCAAGTCAGATAAATCCGAAGCTACAGTTCTAAATAATACCGCTTTTGTAAAACTAAATCCATTTGACTCTAACGTTAAAGGGATATTATCTCTTAAAATGTCTGTACAAGGCAGTAAAAACTCTTCTTTTTTGTGTTTTTTCAAAACATCAACAAGGTCAACAATGGTTTGTTTACCAAAGAAAATTTTTCGTTTTCGATAAGCCACATATTTTTGCAAATAGTATGCAACCGCTTCAGAGATACAGAAATATTTCATGCTATCCGGTACTTCAAACCTCATCTCTTGTGCTATTCTAAAATAGTGGTCCACAGCAGTTTTTGAAGTTAAAATCACCGCAGTATGCTTATTTAAATCAACCTTCTGAGTTCTAAACTCCTGGGCATCAATCCCCTCTACATGAATAAAGGATCTAAAATCAATTTTAAGATCATATTTTTCTGCTAAATCAAAATAAGGCGATTTCTTGCCTTCTGGTTTAGGTTGCGAAACTAATATAGTTTTGATAGCCAATGTACTTTGCTTTTAGGTTAATCTTTGTCTTTCAATCGAAATCACCGAATATAAAATAGTAAGCTACAATAAGCGGTAGAATTTCAAGGGTGCAAAAGTACAAAATTATGTAATAAAAAGAAACACCTTGAAGATATACTACTGATATACTTTTAAATAGCCTTAAAACAGACTCAATAATGAATGCCCATAAAACAATATTGATAAATATGTTTTGATCAAATGAATTAAGCACCCACATCAAGGACAACATGAAGTACAACAGACCTAGAAATTGAGCACCAACCAACTTCATAATAATTGGCTCAACAAAAACATTCTTTTCTCCCGTTATCAGTTGAGTAAAATACATGGAACCCAAAGACCAAATTAAAATCCCCAATGGAATAAAGAGCGCATAATCCATTCTTAATTCAGTTTGAAACTTTGGCAATCCAAACAGTATTAACAAAGCAGTAGTGGTAGCAAATAAATAATTCAAAACTAAAAGTAGGGAATCCACTTTATTTACAGGGTATGCTTCTCTCGTAAATGCTCTTAGCCCAGTTGTTTTTGTTAAAGACAACAACATAGCACCATAAACATCAGATTTGATCAACTTTGCGAATGCAATTAAAAGGAATGAAGCAAACAGCCCAACCCCAATAAGCATCGTTATAGGGTGCTCCCGTAATGTTAATTCATTTGGGATCACACTTAAAATAATCTGTAAACTCGGTGAAACACTCATTCTATACTTCTTCGAATCCCGAAGATAATAAAGATATTTTCCGAAAATCAAAAAAATCTAACACAGACAAAAAATATCGTTAAATTTGTTCCACTTAAACGAATTTCGATATGAAAACTGATTTATACACACATCCAGATTACTTTAATATGGATGATTTACTTTCTGAAGAACACAAATTAGTTCGCGATGCGGCAAGAGCATGGGTAAAAAAGGAAGTATCTCCGATCATTGATGATCATTATGAAAATGCAACATTTCCAAATCACATTATACCTGGCTTAGGTGAGATAGGTGCTTTTGGACCATATATCCCAGAAGAGTACGGTGGTCCTGGATTGGATCAGATTTCTTATGGATTGATTATGCAAGAATTGGAAAGATGTGATTCTGGATTAAGATCTACAGCATCTGTTCAAAGCTCTTTAGTTATGTATCCTATTTGGAAATACGGAAACGAAGAGCAAAAGCAAAAGTATTTGCCAAAATTGGCCACAGGTGAAATGATCGGTTGTTTTGGATTAACTGAACCTGATCATGGATCAAACCCTGGCGGTATGCTTTCAAACTTCAAAGATGCAGGTGACCATGTTATTTTGAACGGTTCAAAAATGTGGATTTCAAATGCTCCATTTGCTGACATTGCTGTTGTCTGGGCTAAAGACGAAAGCGGAAGAATTCATGGTTTAGTTGTAGAGCGCGGTATGGAAGGGTTTTCAACTCCGGAAATGCATGGTAAATTATCACTTAGAGCATCTGCTACTGGTGAGTTGATTTTTGTTGATGTTAAAGTACCTAAGGCTAACATCCTTCCAGGAAAAACAGGATTAGGCGCACCATTAGGGTGTCTTGATTCAGCTCGATTTGGGATTGCTTGGGGAGCACTAGGAGCAGCAATGGATTGTTATGATCAAGCATTGAGATATTCGAAAGAAAGAACTCAATTTGGAAATCCAATTGGAGGTTTTCAATTGATTCAAAAAAAATTAGCTGAAATGATTACTGAAATCACTAAAGCTCAATTATTAACATTCAGACTAGGTCAATTAAGAAATGAAGGGAAGGCTACATCTGCTCAAATTTCAATGGCAAAACGAAACAACTGTGAAATTGCATTGAATATTGCGCGAGAAGCTCGTCAAATTCATGGAGCAATGGGTATTACAAATGAATACTCTATCATGCGACATATGGCAAACCTAGAATCAGTAATTACATATGAAGGAACACATGATATTCACTTACTTATCACTGGAATGGATATCACTGGAATTCCTGCTTTCACTAGAGAGCCAGTAAAATAGGATTAATTTATACTATAAATCGAAGGGAGGCAATTGTGTCTCCCTTTTTTTATTCTTTGATTGCACTCATCACAAAAGAACTTTGAACATTCATAATACTAGGAATTGTTGATAAACTTTGTTTTAAAAAATCTTCATATTCACTTACATCTGAAACTTCGATTAGTAAGGCATAATCGTGATCACCAGCAATATGATAACAGGCGGACACTTCATCGAAACTAACCACTTTTTGCTCAAAACTCTCTAGCAATTCAAGGTTATGCTCTTTTAAAGAGACCTGACAAAATACTTGTAGACCTTTTCCGATCATCTTTTTATTGACTGTGGTGGTATACCCCGTTATTACACCGGACTTCTCCAGTCTTTTTATTCGCTCGTAAGTAGGTGTTACGGTCAAACCTACCTGCATGGCTATTTCTTTTGTACCAATTTTCGCATTCTCTTTCAAAATTTCGATAATTGCTTTGTCAATTTTATCCAATTTGTTCTCCATAGAAAATTCTTCTGTTTTCAATCTATAAAAATGTAGATGTTAGTTTAAAACATATATAAACCTACATAATAATAGATTTATTTTCTAGCACATCCTAAATATACAGATAATACATTATGTTTATTCGAAATAAACAGGGTTATTATGGATTATTCAAGTATGAGACCAGAAAGTTTGATGATGAGTTATGGTTATAAACCATCTTTATCAGAAGGAGCAATCAAGTGTCCAATTTTTCAGACATCAACATTTGTATTTAACAATGCAATGGAGGGTAAGCGCTTTTTTGAAGTTGCTTATGGTTTACGAGAAAAAGAAGAGAATGAAGAATTGGGATTAATCTATAGTAGATTGAACAATCCCGATTTAGAGATTTTAGAAAATAGACTTTGCCTTTGGGATGGTGCAGAAGATTGTGCTGTTTTCGAAAGTGGAATGTCGGCCATATCAACTGCAATGATGGAATTCATGGAACCAGGTGATTTACTATTATATAGTAAGCCTGTTTATGGTGGAACGGATCATTTCATCAATCACTTCTTGAAAAAATTAAACATTCAAGCTGTTGGTTTTATGGCAGGTGAAACGAAAGAAGAAATTATCGCGAAAATTAATGCAAGTGGTCGTGCTGATAAACTAGCGATGATTCATATAGAAACTCCTGCAAACCCAACAAATGCAGTGATTGATATTGAAATGTGCGCAGCAATCAAAACTCACTTCGCCACAGAAGAGAAAACAGCTGTTTTTTCAGTAGACAACACCTTTATGGGACCAATTTGGCAACATCCGTTGGAGCACGGTGCAGACTTAGTCTTATATTCTGCAACAAAATATATTGGAGGTCACTCAGATGTTATTGCCGGGGCTTGCCTTGGTTCAGCTGCGCTTATGGGACGAGTAAAAGGATTAAGGACTTTCTTAGGAAACATGGCTGGACCATGGACGGGATGGTTATTGATGAGAAGTTTAGAAACTCTGAAAGTTCGATTAGATCAACAAGCGAGTAATGCTGTACATATTGCAGAATTTTTAGAAAGTCACCCTATGGTTGAGAAAGTGTACTATTTAGGAAACACTGCGAAGCATGGAACAGAATCTGAAAAAGCAATCATTAAGAAACAATACCTTTCTTATGGTGCAATGATTTCATTCGATATTAAAGGTGGAGAGAAAGAAGCCTTTGCTTTTCTAGATAACTTAAAATTAATGAAGCTTGCAGTTTCACTTGGTGGCACAGAAAGTTTAGCCGAGCACCCTGAGACAATGACTCACGCAGATGTAAACCCAGAAGAGAAAAAATCGATGCAAATTACTGAGAAATTGATTCGATTATCAATTGGAGTTGAAAACTATAATGATTTAATTTCAGACATTAAACAAGCGTTTGATAACATATAAATACAACTACATATCTATCAATAAGGGGGAGTTTTGTGCTCCCCTTTTTGTTAAATCGTTTCTCTTACATCCTTTATGTTGAGCTGAAGAGTTTCACGATCTCTCCACTTATTTATCTCAAGAGTATACACTAAATCAAATGGCATCCCAGAAGCAACCATGTCTAACTTGTCCCCTAAATTAAACCCAATCCCTTCTACAACAACATCATATTCAGGCTGAGTCATTGAAAGTTTCAAATGAATGTCTTTAAGAGCGCGAACATCTGTAGAATATACATTTCTTGACATAAATACAGGTTTCATATTGCCAGGTCCATGTGGCTCAAACTGACGTAGAATACGTTTAAGCTGAGGGATTTTCATTCTGTTTTCTTCTGGTTTAAATATTTCATTAAAACTCAACTCTATATCAACATCCTGTTCTTCAACGAGCATTTCTTTTGAAATAAGCATGGATGAAACCTTTTCAAATTTTTCTTTAAACGCTTCAACATTTTCAGGTTTCATTGTCAGACCTGCAGCAAATTTATGTCCTCCAAACTGTTCCAACAAATCAGAGCATTCAGCAATTGCGTCATACACATTAAAATCCTTAATAGATCTTGCCGAACCTGTCACTAGTCCATTCGATTCAGTTAAAACGATGGTTGGTTTATAATATTTCTCGATGATTCTAGACGCAACGATTCCTACAACACCTTTGTGCCAGTTTTCAGAAAAAACAACATTGGTTACTTTATGCTTCGTCTGATTATCATTCTCCAAAATTGTTAAGGCCTCTGCTGTGATTTCAGCGTCCAATTGTCGTCTTTCAATGTTATCGTTGTTGATTTCTTCGGCCAGCATATTGATTTCCTCAGCATTATCCGAAATCATTAACTCAACAGCATAACGGCCAGACCTTAATCGACCTGCAGCATTAATTCTTGGTGCGATGGAGAAAATTACATCTGTTAATGTCACCGGTAATTCTTTTTTTGCTAATGCGAGTAATTCTTTAAACGCTACTCTCGGTTTTGCATTCAAAAGCTTCATTCCATGATAACACAACACACGGTTTTCACCAACAACAGGAACAATGTCTGCTCCAATGCTTATTGCAAGAAAATCTAATAATTCAAATAGTTTGTCGTATGACCAGCCATTATGATCAGATAAGCCCTGTAATAATTTAAATCCAACTCCGCAACCAGACAACTCATCAAAAGGATAGTTACAGTCTTTTCGTTTAGGATCTAACACAATGGCATCCGGCAATTCATCGCCTGGTGTATGATGATCACATACAATAAAGTCAATTCCTAATGCCCGTGCATGTGCTATTTCATCCAATGATTTGATCCCACAATCTAAAGATATTATCAAATCAACATCATGTTCATGAGCAAAATCAATTCCTTTAATACTCAATCCATAGCCTTCTTTATATCTGTCTGGAATATAAAAATCGATTGGCAAAGTGTCTTTCAAAAAAGTATACATCGTTGCAACCGCTGTAGTGCCGTCTACATCATAATCACCAAACAATAATACCTTCTGACCATCATCAATGGCTTCTTGCAAACGTTCCACAGCCAAGTCCATATCCTTCATTAAAAAAGGATCATGTAACTGGTCTAATTTTGGTCTAAAGAACCCTTCAGCCTCAGGAAAACTTGTAATGTTTCTTTGCAACAATAATTCCGCAACAATCGGCGTAACTTTTAATTCTGAACGAAACGTATCGACTGTTGTACTGTCAATAGGTGTTTTAACCTGCCATCTTTTTTGCATGTTTATGTATTTGATCGATTGGTAATTGTAAATTTAGGTCTCATTCTTAATTAAGTTATGAAAATAGTTGGTTTTATTGCAAGTCTTTTAGTCTCCTTTTTAACATTTGGACAACAATCGTATTATTTTTCTTCCCCTGTTCCTTCAGAACAGACAATTGTTAACACAACTGAAAAAAATTTATTTGGAGAATACTCTTCAGACGTTGCAACACGTGTTTATGAAATTTCTGCTGATGGTATATATATTATTACCACAAGTATCTCTTCAATTTCAAGAGAACTAGTCCGTGAATCATCCAAATACGATGTTCGCAACAACATGCTTTATGGCCTGCTAGATAAGGATTCCGTTCCTTGCGTGTTAAAAGGAGAAGTTTATTATTTCGGTGTAAAAAATAAAGACATTCTAATCGATGCGTCAAGCATGAACAAGCTAACACAGATTAGCGCAACGGAGTATATCATTAATTATTATGAAGATGGGCTTTATGTTCCAGCAAAAATGACATTTTTAGGAAACACATTAACGATTGAAGAACTTGATTATGAAAATGATACACGTATATTCAATCGAGTTTCATCAAAAGAAACGATTCCAAACGACTATTTCGAACTTATAGTATTAAATCCGACCGAAGACGAATTCGCCAAATTAATGAAGAAAGGTATTTTTGACAGCCCTCAAACATTTAAACGAAAATAAATTATACCAATAACGAAGCTTGATAAAGTTTCAACTCATCCCAAGAATATTCTTCACCAGCTTTTTCCTTTAACGGCGTCATTGATCCTCCTTGATATTCTTCAAAAATATCGTACAGTTCATTGATTCGCTTACTGTCCATGACATCTTTTAGATCAATTTTCTCAGTTTTGAGCAAGCGAACGCAATGAGCAGAAATTGTTCCTTCAGAAAGTTGACGTTCGCGAGCAATACTTTCTATAGATTCTCCTTTTTTAATCAATCTTAATGTAATGTCGTATGTAGACTCTTTTTTCTCCTTTGCGGTTTTCTTTCTTGAACTCTTCGTCTTTAACTGAATGAAATCGGTATCGAAATCAAATGTCGCATTATCTGCACGCATTTCATTTTTGACCAATTCAATTTTTGCAATTTTATAATTCTTTAGGTCTGAAGTCCAAATATGTTTCTTATCCAATGTTTTACCATTCATAATTGCTTCAATCACTTTAATTGCTTTTTTTAACCTTAAGATTGTTTCTGTCAAAAGAAGATCCAATTCTTCTAATTCTTCGTTATACTGTTTCGTGTTTTTCTGAGATTGCAACTCAGCCATTTTCTTTAAATTGGAATAAAGTATACCATCCAAACTTTTGTAGAAATAATTGTACGCCGCTGTAGTCCTTTCATAAATATGCTCTAAATCTACTTTTTGGGCATTAAATAAATTGATTAACTGATTACGAAATTTTCTTGATGGATCAATGGTTCCACTTAGAATTTGAACTTGTTGGGTTACCCATGTTAAGTTTTTCCCTTTTAATGACCTAGCACCATGATTTTTATACGTCTTTTCATGTGATTTCCATTTATTCATCAATTCTACCCAGTCGTACGCGAGTGTCAATGCATCTCTTAAATAATTAAAGGTCTCCTTCTGTAGTGTTTTATCTAAATCAACAACCTCACTTTTAGACTTCGCATAATTAGCTACATCAGCATCAATCGAGAGTCCATTAACACGTATAGGATTCAATAAAACCAAGCCCTCCAACGCCCGGAGACGAGACAATGCAACATATGCCTGTCCAGGGACGAACACCTTCGATACATCAATTACAGCCTTCTCAAAAGTTAATCCTTGACTTTTATGCACGGTAATCGCCCATGCCAACTTCAAAGGAAAATGCACAAATGTTCCCAAAACCTTCTCGTCCACTTCACTTGTAGAAGGATTCAAAGTGTATTGAATGTTATTCCATTCGTAACGATCAACAGTTATCGTCTTCTTTTCCTTCGGAAAGTTCACGCGAATTTCATCATCATCTAGACCAACGACTCTACCCATTTTTCCATTGTAGAATTCTTTGTCCGGAGATATATCATTCTTAATAAACATGACTTGCGCACCGAGTTTTAGTTCAAGTGTTTCATCTAAAGGGAATAAATGTTGTGGGAAACTACCCGTAATTTCAGCATCAAATCTCACTGTCTTTGAATCTAAGCGTTCCAAAGCTTCTTGATTAATCCGATCTGCATCAGAATTATGTGTGGTCAATGTAATATAGTCATCATGCTCGTCTGCTTTAAAATTTTGTTGCACATGCTTATTTAGCACCGCCACATTAGCTTCTGTGATTTCATTGTTGCGAAGATTGTTCAGAATATCAATGAAGTCCTGATCTTCCTGACGATACACTTTGTTCAATTCTATATAAACGGGTTCTGCCTCTTGAACAACGTGAGAATTAAAGAAAAATATACCACGATAATAATTTCTTAAAAAATTCCATTCTTGCTGCTTTACCACTGGTGGCAACTGCAACAAATCTCCAATAAATAAAACTTGAACTCCACCGAATGGTTTATTAATTCCACGGACGTTTCTCAGTGTCCAATCAATCGCATCCAAGACATCTGCCCTAAGCATACTGACCTCGTCAATAATCAATAACTCTAAATTTCTAATTATTGACTTTCGTGTGGCATTCATCTTAAAATGACGCATCAACGTGGATTTTGTCTCTAATTTTACATGATCTGTAAATTGAGCATCAACTTTGAAATCTGGAATAAAACCACCGAATGGCAACTGAAAAAATGAATGAATCGTAACTCCACCAGCGTTCAATGCAGCAATACCGGTTGGCGCAACTATAACCGTTTGCTTATAAGTCGATTTAACTATCTTTTGAAGTAGAGTAGTTTTACCTGTTCCTGCTTTTCCAGTTAAAAATATAGACTTATTGGTTTGATTGATAAACTTTTCAGTAAAATCGGCGATGGCATTTGTATTCATTCTTCTAATTCAAGGTTCATTTCCTATTTAAGATACAATAATAGTTTAATTCCAAGGACGCCACACCAAATAATAAATGTTCATTTCTTAACATCTAGACCGTTTTATACAGTAAAAAAAAATGTTTACATTTACGATTAAACTATAAAACTAAACTAATTATGAAAATGAAGAAGACTCTCCTCCTCTTTCTTGGAGGTCTTGTGTCCATCTCCGTAGGTGCACAACAGAATCCCTCGAAAATTCAATCGATTCAACTTCAGCCAACACTAGTACCAATTAACTACGAAGGAGTTACAGGTAACTTAAGGGACTATGTTGAGCCTGCTGGGACGATCAATGAAATTACTAAAACTGAAAAGCTAGGAGTTCACGTAAAAGGTGACTGGAAATTACATCAAAATGTAAATCCAAATGCGTTGCCAAACGGAATGGATCCTGTTTTACAACAAGATTATGCCGCGCCAGCAATGCCAACGAAAGCGTTGACTCAAAACTGGGATGGTATGGGATATACAGGTGTAAATCCTGCCGATCCTACTGTAGATGTTGGACCAAATCACGTGGTTCAAATGATCAACGGGAGTTCAGGTTCATACATTCAAGTTTACTCAAAAACGGGAGCTGCAATCGGTTCTCAAGTATACTTCGATAATTTTATGAGTATGGCTGGCGGTGCTGGTGATCCAATTGTGATGTACGATGAACGTGCAGATCGATGGTTCTTAAGTGAATTTTCAACATCAGGAAACAACCTACATATTGCAATTTCAACAACACCTGACCCAACAGGTAGTTATTATACTTATACTTTTAATTCACCTGGAGGATTTCCTGATTATCCTAAATACTCAATTTGGGAAAATGAATACGTAATGACAGCCAATGTTGGTACCCCTGATATCTTCGCGATGAATCGTGCAGACATGCTTGCAGGAGTTGCTACAACGGCTCAAATGTTCTCTCAGGCAAACTTTGGTACGATCGGTTTTCAGGCTTCAACTCCTGTTAGTATGAATGGTACAACACTTCCTCCTTCTGGTCAACCTGCATTATTAATGCGTATGCGAGATGACGCATGGACTGGTTCTGCTAGTGATGCATTGGAAATGTGGGAATTAGATATCGATTGGACGACACCTGCGAACTCATCTTTAAGCCAGGTTCAAACTATCGCTACTGCTCCTCACGAAACAGAATTATGTGGATATACTTCTTTCTCTTGTATTCCACAGCCTAGTGGTTCTAATGCGTTAGATCCTCTTCGTGAGTTATTAATGAATCGTATTCACTATAGAAATTTTGGAACACACGAATCTATTGTTACTGCTCACGTAACAGATGTAGATGGTTCTGATCATGCGGGTATTCGTTGGTACGAATTAAGACGTACAGGTGGAACTTCAGGTTCTTGGTCAATTTATCAGCAAGGAACATATGCTCCAGACTCAGATCACAGATGGATGCCGTCTATTGGTATCTCTGCCTCCGGTGCTATTGGAATGGCATATAGCGTATCCAGTGGGTCTACTTTCCCTTCATTGAGATATACTGGTCGTAAAGAATGTGACCCTTTAGGAGTAATGACTGAAGGTGAAACTACAATTATTGCGGGTTCTGCTTCAAATGCTTCAAACCGTTGGGGAGATTATTTTGCTTTAGGACTTGATCCTTCTGATGGAGAAACATTTTATTTTACAGGAGTTTACAATCCTGCTACACAATGGCAAACAAGAATTGCAGCATTTAGCTTACCGTCTTGTAGCCCATTAGTAGCATTTAGCGCATCTACTTTCGATTTAAGTGAACCAGACGCAGATCAAACAAACAACTGTTTGCCATATTCAATTTTGAACGTACCAATTTCAATCGGTTCAGACCCTTCTCAACCTGCTGGAATTACAGTAAATGTTACAGGTGGTACCGCAACAAACAATGTTGATTACGCCATTCAGAATAATACATTCACGTTTGATAACACAACGCTCTCTGGAAATGTTGTAATTCATGTCTACAATGACGACTATGTTGAAGGAAACGAAACAATTACACTTGATTATACCTTAAATGCTAATGGTGGAGATGCTGCAGCTGGTGTAATTAATCAAACTGTAACTATTACTATTAACGATGATGATTTAGATCCGTTGTCAATGACAAATGCTTCTACGCTTTTATCTGAAGATTTTCAATCAGGATTTGGTGCCTTTACGACTGTTAACCCATCTGGAGATACTCCTTTCCAAATTGGAAATGCAGCAGCGGCAGGTTCAGGTGCAGTAACGTTTCCAGCGGCAAACGCTTCTGATTTTGCATGGATAAACGATGATGATTGTAACTGTAATCAAAACAATGTTGATTTAACTTTCCCTGCATTAGATTTAACTAATTATGCTGGTGGAACATTAACATTCTCATCTTATTTTGAAGGAAAAACTTATTCAGGGAATACTGAAACTGCTGATATTTACGTTTCAGTTAATGGTGCGGCTGCAACCTTAGTTCAACCGATTGTGTCCAATACTGCATGGATTACTCAAACTGTAGATTTATCTTCTTATGCTGGTAACAACAATGTTGTATTCTCTGTAAAATATAGTGACGGAACAGGATGGCTTTATGGAATGGGAGTTGATGACGTTTTAGTTGTTGGTCAAGGTCCTATTGCTGTTCAAACCGCAATCAATACTGGTACAAGTATGACTGCTAATCTTGGTGGAAATGAAACTGTACACTTTTACGACCCTTCAACAAACAATGTAATCATGACCTTAGAGAACACTTCTTCTTTTGATTATGGATGTGTTACTGTAGAGGTTGATCGTGCAGGGACAAGTGCTGTACAATTTAACACTGCAACGGCAGCTGATTATCTACATTCTAAAACGTATACTGTAACTCCAACAAATAATAATCCTACAGGGACATATAATGTTACCGTTTATTATGAAGAAGCTGAAGTTGCAGGATGGGAAACGGCTACTGGTAACTCAAGAAACAATGCTGAAATTGTTAAAGTTTCAGGATCAAATGCCATTGATGATGTGAACCCAGGAAACGCAGGAACGTTCAGTATTTCTAGTTCTGGTTCTACTTTAGGTGCTTTTTATGGTGATGTAACATTTACTGGAGCGTTTAGTACTGGATTTTCTGGATTTGGTGTTGGTATTTATAATCCTGGAGGACCCGTTTTACCTACCGCTAACTTTACATCTAACCTAACAGTTGTGTGTGAAAACAGTGATGTAACATTTACAGATCTTTCTGGAGGAACTCCAACTTCATGGGCTTGGACATTTGGTGACGGTGGTACTTCTACTGCTCAAAACCCTACTCATACGTATACAACTGCAGGTACTTACACGGTAACTTTAACTGCAACCAATGCAAGTGGTTCTGATGTCAATACTCAAACTGCATTGATTACCGTGACAACAGGTATTACTCACTCTCAATCATTTGATATTTGTCCAGGTGCATCTGTTACTGTAGGTACAAATACTTATAATTCGGCAGGAACATATACTGATGTTATTCCTTCGTCAGGAGGGTGTGACAGTACAGTGACAACAACGATTACAATGTTAGCCGCAACTTCAATGTCACAATCAATTGAAATTTGTCAAGGTGCAAGTTATACAATCGGTTCAAGTACATACAGCACTGCTGGTACTTACACTGATGTAATTCCAAATGCTGCAGGATGTGATAGTACTGTAACAACAACTATTGTTGTAAATGCTTTACCGGTTGTAACAGCCACACCAAATTCGATTGGAGCTTTATGTTCTTACGAAGATCCGATTGCTTTAGTAGGATCGCCAACGGGTGGTACTTTCTCTGGACCAGGTGTAACGGGATCAACATTTGATCCAAGCGCTTCAGGTGCAGGAATGCACACAATCACGTACAGTTATACTGATGGTAACGGCTGTGAAGGAACAGTAACTATCTCTGCTGAAGTTCAAGATTGTGCAGGAATTGCTGAGGAGTCATTAATTGGAATCTCATTATTCCCAAATCCAAACAATGGTAGCTTCGTAATTGAAGGATTAGATGAAGGTTCAAGATACCAAGTCTTCGACGACAAAGGAAGTTTAGTTATTGATGGGTTTGTTCATTCGAACGAAGAATATGTAGCTATTCCTAATGTTCATTCAGGTGTATATTATGTACGCGGAACGAAAAATGGAAAACAAGGTGGTGTTAAATTCTTAATTGCGAAATAAGGATCTAAACCATATCAATAGTATTAAGCTGGAATCGAAAGGTTCCAGCTTTTTTTGATCTAAATTGTTGGGCATAAAAAAAGGTCTAAACAAATGTCTAGACCTTTAATTTGAATTCTATATAATCTATCCTTTTACAAGGTTGATTTTTGCATCTTCAGCTTCAGCTAGATCTGTGGTAAGAGAATCATCTCCTAACGATTCAAATAGAACATCATTTGCCAAAACTTCATTACAAACGTACTCTTTGTTTGCGCTAATTGCTTTTTGAATTAACTCGTTTGTATCAACTTTCAATAAGATTCGATCTGTAATTTCTAATCCTGAATCTTTTCTTAAGTTCTGAACTCGATTTACAAGCTCACGAGCGATACCTTCAGCTTTTAATTCTTCTGAAATTGTCACATCCAAGGCTACAGTCAATCCATTCTCAGAACTTACTAACCATCCTGGGATATCTTGAGCTGTGATATCGAAATCGGCTAAATCCAATTCAACCTGTTCACCATTAATTTCTCCAGACCATCCTTTAGAAGACTCCACAGCTGCGATATCATCTGCAGACATTTGAGCAACCATTCCAGCAATGGCTTTCATGTGTTTCCCGTATTTAGGTCCGATTGTTTTAAAGTTTGGTTTAATGCTCTTCACAAGAACACTGTTATCTTCTTCTAACAATTCAAGCTCCTTCACATTCACTTCAGAAAGAATCAAATCCTTCACGTGTGTAATATTTGACGCGAAAGCAGAATCCAATACAGGAACCATTATTTTTTGTAGTGGCTGACGCACTCTAATCTTTTCTTTCTTTCGCAATCCTAAGACTAAAGACGAAGTTCGTTGAGCAATATCCATTTGAGCCTCTAACTCTAAATTGATGAATGATTCATTCACTTTTGGATAATCTGCCAAATGCACAGACTCTAATGTGGATTTTTTAGACACTTCGTTTAAATCCAAGTACAATTGATCCATAAAGAATGGCGCAATCGGAGAACTCAATACTGCAACTGTTTCAAGACAAGTGTACAAAGTTTGATACGCTGACAACTTATCATTAACACCAGCAATGTCATCCGTAGCTTGTTTCCAATAACGTCTTCTACATAATCTTACGTACCAATTAGACAATTGGTCTCCAACAAACTCTTGGATCAATCGTCCTGCTTTTGTTGGTTCATATGCTTCATATGCTTCATCCACATTTTTAATTAGTGAATTCAATTTAGAAAGCACCCAACGATCAATCTCTGGTCTATCTTCTAAAGCTAAATCTGGTTCTGAATAATCAAACCCATCGATGTTTGCATACAATCCAAAGAATGAATACGTATTATACAATGTTCCGAAGAATTTACGTTGAACCTCAGTAATTCCGTCTAAATCAAACTTTAAATTATCCCACGGTTGAGCATTTGTAATCATATACCAACGTGTTGCGTCAGGACCGTATTTATCTAAGGTTGTAAATGGATCAACTGCATTACCAAGACGCTTCGACATTTTCTGTCCATTCTTGTCTAATACCAATCCATTAGAAACAACATTTTTATAGGCTACAGAATCGAATACCATTGTTGAAATCGCATGCAATGTATAGAACCAACCTCTTGTTTGATCTACCCCCTCTGCAATAAAATCACCTGGATAACCCTTTCTATCGTCAATTAATTCTTTATTCTCGAATGGATAGTGCCACTGAGCATATGGCATAGAGCCGGAATCAAACCATACATCGATGAGATCCGCTTCACGCTTCATTGGTTCACCTGAATCAGATACCAATGTTATTTGGTCCATGTAATTCTTATGTAAATCAACCTTCGCGTAATTTTCCTTGGACATGTTTCCAACTTCGAAATCATTCAAAGGATTAGATTCCATCACTCCAGCAGCGACAGCCTTGTCAACTTCAGTTTTTAATTGCTCAATTGAAGAAATACAAATACGCTCGTCACCTTCTTCCGTAGACCAAATTGGAATTGGAATACCCCAATAACGCGATCTTGAAAGGTTCCAATCGTTTAAGTTCTCTAACCATTTCCCAAAACGTCCTGTCCCAGTAGATTCTGGTTTCCAGTTTATCGTTTTGTTTAATTCCATCATTCTTTCCTTGTTTTCTTTGGCTTTCACAAACCAAGAATCCAATGGGTAGTATAGTACAGGTTTGTCAGTTCTCCAACAATGTGGGTAACTGTGAACGTACTTCTCTACTTTGAATGCTTTATTTTCAATTTTCAATTTGATGGCGATTTCTACATCCACTGATTTATCAGGTGCAGAACCTTCATCATAATATTCATTTTTCACATACTTCCCAGCAAATTCACCCATGTGTGAAGTAAACCTCCCTTGAAGATCAACCAATGGCATTGGATTTCCTTTATCGTCTAAAACAAGTAAACCAGGTACTCCTGCATCAGCAGCAACTTTCGCATCATCCGCACCAAATGTAGGTGCTGTATGTACGATTCCTGTTCCATCTTCTGTAGTAACAAAATCTCCCACAATCACTTGAAAAGCCTTGTCAGCATCTTCGAAAGGTTGCGCATAAGGAAGCAATTGCTCATATTTCAAACCAGCCAACTCTTTTCCTAAACATTCACCAGCAATGAAGTAAGGAATAGATTTATCACCTTTGTTGTATTCGGTCAATTCAGTTTCCGTTTCTACAGCTTTATATCCTTTAGCAAACTGATATCCAATCAAGTTTTTTGCTAAAACAACGTTAATTGCTTCATGGGTATACTGATTGAACGTCTTCACCATTACGTATTCAATCTTGGGCCCTACAGTTAATGCGGTATTCGAAGGTAACGTCCACGGTGTTGTTGTCCAAGCCATGAAGTGAATATCTTTATCCATTCCAAATGGCGTCGACTGTCCATCTACCATTTTAAATTGGGCAACAACTGTTGTATCTGTGACATCTCGGTAACATCCAGGTTGATTTAGCTCATGAGAAGACAAACCAGTTCCGGCTTTTGGCGAGTATGGTTGAATCGTATACCCCTTGTAGATCATTTCTTTCGAATACAATTGACCTAGTAACCACCAAACCGACTCCATGTATTTAGAATCGTATGTGATGTAAGGATCTTCCATATCTACCCAGTACCCCATTTGGGTTGTCAAGTTATTCCAAATATCCGTGTAACGCATTACTGCTTCTTTACACGCTTTGTTATAATCTTCAACTGAGATTTTTGTTCCGATATCTTCCTTTGTGATTCCAAGTTCTTTTTCAACACCAAGTTCAACAGGAAGTCCGTGCGTATCCCATCCGGCTTTACGTTTTACTTGAAATCCTTTCAACGTTTTATAACGACAGAAAATATCCTTAATTGAACGACCCATCGCGTGGTGAATTCCAGGAAGACCATTGGCAGATGGTGGTCCTTCGAAGAAAATAAACGGTTCTTTTCCATCTCTTGTGGAGATCGATTTCTCGAACACATGTTTTTTCTCCCAGTTTTCCAATACACGACTTGCCACATTAGGCAGGTCTAATCCTTTGTAAGTTGGATATTTATTGCTCATTATAATCAGTAATTTGAATCCGCAAAGTTAATGATTACCGATGAAAGAAGCGAACTTAATTTAAAGGGTTCCTTAGTCCTTTAAATTGCCAGTTTCTACCCATTACTGTCATTACCACTCGAAACCCTATGTTCGGATGGCCATCTATCACCCCAAGATAGTTTTCTTTAGAATTAATCTTTACATTTTCCTCGGAGTTCATCCAACCTCCACCAAGAGCAATTGGCCTCACTTTAGAATAATCTCCTGCGTTGTGGTCATAACTCATTTCAGCAACATTTCCGCTCATATCGTATAATTCATATTCATTTGGTTCATACGACGCTACTTTTGTTGTAAGGTCTCCGTGATTTAAAAGATATCCAGCTGTTGAAACTGCGGAAGTATCACCGAAAGGAATTTCCTTCCCTGTTTTCTTTACAACAACTGAAATCCGGTTATAATCTTTAGTACTAAAATTCCCCTTAAAACAAGTTGGTGAAGAACTGTCTATCCATGCATAATTTTTCAATTTCCCTTCAACAGATGCTGCTTTGATCCATTCGAGTTTATATGGCAAACGAACATTGTTCATTTTATAATCGTTGTCTTTTTTTCCATATTCATTCAAGAATTTTTGCACCTCCTCGGAAAACCAAACGCAATACATTTCAGCGCCTTCTCTGTTTACATTAACCACAGGATAATCATTGAATTTATGATCAGCGAAATAGTCTTCTTTCCAATACTTCATCTTTATTCCGCATATTTCAATCCATTTATTCTGTTCTGGGGCAGCTTTTTTAAATTCATCCTTTCTTCCCTGTATCAACAAATCAAATAAAAACGTTCTGTATTCCAAATTTGTCACTTCAGTTTTTTGCATTGCAAAGCCTTGCACTGAGACTGGTTGACCTTCATAATTAAAAGACCCAGATGGTACATAAGCATAGATTTTTTTATCCAACTTAATCAAGGATTTAATCATTCTTTTTTTCTGCTTGTGATTTTCTTCTATTTCATCTTTCGTTAATTTCGGGAAAATAAAATCCTGATTAATTTTTGACGTCTGCTGAACTTTTGGTGCCAATTTCTTTTCAAATGGCATCAGTTCTTGAGGGGAGAATTTTTTAAGTTTAAGTAAGGGTAATTCTTGAAGAGCACTAAATTCTCTTATTTTATTTTGTTGAACAACGATTAATTCTTCTGTTTCATAATTTGAAATCAGATTATTTTCATTCGTTTTTATAACAGACGAAGATTTAACCTTCTTATTAATCTCGACAACATTCGATGCATTACTCCATAACAACATAGATGTAACTACTATTCCTATTAATCCTAACATAATTAGTCCATTTTTAATTGATAAAAACTGAACCTTATTTGATTTAGTCTTTGGCAAACTTGAGGAAATACCAGCCAGAAATGCACTTTTTGTTTCTTCAAAAGTGGCCTCTACAGGTTGTTTTCTAACCTGATCAAAGAGCTCGTTTAAGTTGAAATCTTTACTCATAGTTCTTTCCTGTTTTAGGCACAGCTTCATAATTCAAAATCTCCGAAAGTTTTAGTCGACCTCGTCGAAGCCGTTGTTTAACGGATGATTCATTTGAATCTTGAATTTGCGCAATTTCTTTAATGCTGAACCCTGAAATTTCGAACAAAATTATGCACTCTCGTTGATTTGAATTCAACTCTGAAAGAGCTTCAAAAAGAAAATGAATATCCGTATTAACTTCTCCCGAAATATCGGTGCCATGAATACGTTCCACTTGATTATCATCAGCGATTAATTGCTCTTTTTTCTTTGCATTCTTATTCGATAAAATCCTAACACTAATACTAAATAGAAAAGATAAAAATGCATCCTTAGATCTTAAAGTATCAAATTTATCAAATGCTACTAATAATGTTTCATTTATCAAATCTCTAAAGTCCATATCTCCATACACTCTTGCCCTGCAGAAGCGTTCGAACCTATCATGAATTGGCTCGTAAAGTGCTAGAAATTCTTCCTGTTTAGAAACTTTCATTTAATAAAACACATCATTTGGTTCACAATGTAAGTATGATAACTCAAGGATAAGTTACATCGCAAACTAAATAATTTTGAATTTATCCCGTTTAAACATACAAATCATTGATAATATGAAAGTAATCGTAACTGCACTGTTGTTTATCGGACTAATAATCGTATCGTGTAAAAAGAACAAAAACAACATCACTCCTACATGCGACGGTTCAAGTCCAACATATGAAAGTTTTGTACAGGATGTAATTTCATCCAATTGTACATCTTGTCACTCTGATATGAGCACCTATTCAGGGTTATCTACCTATTTGAATGATGAATCGTTTACAAAAGAAGTATTAGCAAATCAAACTATGCCGGAAAGTGGTTCGTTGGATGCTGCAACACTGAATACACTGCAATGTTGGGTTAACAATGGATTTCCTGAGAACTAAGAATAAATCGTTAAAATCCCTTAAATGTAAAATAAATGTTGATGATATTTGTTGTGCTTAAATAGAAGACGTAAATTTGCTTTTGTTGAACGATTATGGCAGAATATAAAACAGGACCTTATTTAGAACAAATTAACTTCCCAGAAGATCTGAGAGCGAAGTTTGGTATTGATGATTTACCCCAGGTTTCAGAGGAGGTTCGGCAATACATAGTTGATGTAATTTCAGAAATAGGAAACAGTCATTTTGGTGCCAGTTTAGGTGTTGTTGAATTGACCGTTGCCTTGCATTATGCATTCAATACTCCATACGATCAATTGGTTTGGGATGTAGGACATCAAGCATATGGTCATAAAATTCTTACTGGTCGTAAAGAAGCGTTTCCAACAAATAGAACGAAAGGAGGCATTTCTGGTTTTCCAAAACGTTCAGAAAGTGAATACGACACTTTTGGTGTAGGGCATTCTTCTACTTCAATTTCTGCCGCATTGGGCATGGCAGTTGCAAATAACTATAAAGGCGAAAAAGAACGTCAGCACATCGCTGTAATTGGTGATGGAGCAATGACTGCAGGACTTGCATTTGAAGGAATGAATCATGCTGGTTTTGAGAAGGATGCCAATTTACTGGTTGTCCTGAACGATAACTGCATGTCCATTGACCCCAATGTAGGTGCTCTTAAAGAGTATTTGACTGACATTACAACATCGCACACATACAACAAAGTAAAAGATGAAGTGTGGAATTTGCTTGGAAAAGTTTCTAAGTTTGGACCAGACGCTCAATCGGTTGCTTCAAAAATATCTACCGCATTAAAAGGATCGTTATTAAAGCAAAGTAATTTGTTTGAGTCATTGAACTTTAGATACTTTGGACCTGTTGACGGGCATGATGTTATTGGATTAGCAAAGGTCATGGAAGATTTAAAAGATATTCCTGGACCAAAAATATTGCACTGTATCACTCGAAAGGGTGCTGGATATAAATTTTCTGAAGAAGGAAACCCTACGCAATGGCACGCTCCAGGGGTTTTCAATAAAGATACGGGTGAAATTGTTAAAGTGATTCCTAAATCACCTCAAGCACCGAAATATCAGGAAGTATTTGGTCATTCCATTGTTGAATTAGCTGAACAAAATGATAAAATCATGGGGGTTACTCCTGCGATGCCTTCCGGTTGTTCGTTAAATATAATGATGAAAGCCATGCCAAACAGAACTTTTGACGTTGGTATTGCTGAACAACATGCTGTTACATTCTCGGCAGGATTAGCTACTCAAGGAATGGTTCCTTATTGTAACATCTATTCTTCTTTTATGCAACGTGCATTTGATCAAGTTTTACATGATGTTGCTATACAAAATTTGAATGTTGTTTTTTGTTTAGATCGCGGTGGTCTAGTCGGAGCAGATGGTGCAACACATCATGGAGCTTACGATATCGCTTATATGCGAATGATCCCGAATATGACCGTAAGTGCTCCAATGAATGAATCAGAATTGCGAAACTTAATGTACACAGCGCAACTTGAAAACATGGGGCCATTTTCTATCCGTTACCCAAGAGGTAAAGGAGTAATGACAGAATGGAAAACTGCCATGAAAGCAATTAAGGTTGGAACTGGTCGTAAGGTAACTTCTGGAAACGACATTGCAATTCTCACGATTGGTCATCCGGGTAATTTTGCCCAAGATGCAATCAAGGAACTTAAAACTACTGGAGCTTCCATTGCACATTACGATATGCGTTTTGTGAAACCAATCGATGAAACAATGCTTCACGAAGTATTTTCAAAATTTGATAAAGTTATAACGGTAGAAGATGGTTGTATAATGGGAGGGTTTGGTTCTGCTGTTATTGAATTCATGTCTGATCAACGCTATTCAGCCGAAGTCGTTCGTTTAGGAATTCCTGATGCGTATATCCACCACGGTACACAAGAACAGCTGTGGGAAGAATGTGGTTTCGACGTAAAAGCTATTGTGCAAACGATTAAGTCGATGCTAAACTTAGAGGTTCAATCTCAAGGAGAAGCTGCCAATTCATAGTTATCGCTCAAAATCAAATCTTTATTGTTTAAACGACTCAACATCCGTTTGTACTTATTCCGAATACAGTCTGGCACGTTTTTCGTAAATTCGAGCACATAACTAAAATCAACTTGATGAAAAAGATAATCTTATCAGCGGTACTAGCAATTTGCTCTATCGCAACTACAATGGCTCAATTAAACGAAGGACATGTCAAATTCGAAATTGAAGCTAGCGCAACTAATCCACAAATGGAAATGGCCGTTGGAATGATGCAAGGAAGTACAATGGATATGTTCTTTGAAGGACAGAGTTTACATTCTGAATTGAACATGGGTGCCATGATGAAAGTAAATACTATTGTATTGGGAGAGTCGGGTGAAGTCATGATTCTTATGAGCGGTATGATGGGTAACACTGCAGTTCCAACTACACTTGAGGACATGGAAAAAGAGGCTGAATCTAGAGAAACACCAGTTTTCGAGATTGAATTGATTGATGAAACCAAAGAAATTGCAGGGTACTCATGTAAAAAAGCCATTTTAACAAATGAAGACGGTGATGAAATGGTGACTTGGTATACAAATGACATTGAGGTTAACACGAAAGGACAAAGTTACCATAACGAAGAAATCCCTGGATTTCCTTTACAATTTACGCAAAATGCCAACGGATTAATCATGACTTTTACAGCTGTAGAAGTTGAAACTAAACTTGATAAGAAAAAGAAAAAAGAACTTTTCTCTGTTGAAGTTCCAGATGGCTACACAGAAATGACTCCTGAAGAGTTACAAAAAATGGGTATGTAGTTTTATCAAAAAAAATTGATTAAAGGCAGTCCATTTGGCTGCCTTTTTTGTTTATTTAGAGTCTCATGATTAAATCAATTATACTTTCAACCCTATTCCTGAGCTTTTCTACTCACTTATTCAGTCAAGATTTATCTGTCCCTGATTCCATTTTACATGAACTCAACACTTCCATTTTTATTGAAGGAAGCGACACTTTATGTTTTAAATATGTTTACCCTAAAGATTATGATTCCACAAAAAATTATCCAGTATTTTTAGGACTCTCAGGTGGTGATCAAAATGAATTCATTGTAGATTATTGTTATGCGGCTTGGTTCAGAAGTAATTATTTCAAAAACTACTTTACCATACTTCCTGTTAACATTTTACATAAAAATCTAATCCAATATTCGCCTTCCGAAATTGAACTCGTTTATAAGTCCATTCAATCCCATTTTAATGTAAGTGCGAAAAATTGGATTATTGCTGGAACATCTAATGGAGGAGTTGCAGTCTATAATTTTGTAGCTCAAAAACCTGCTTTATTTCATGGATTGATTACTATGCCTGGTAGCAAAGGAGAGTTAGTAAAAATTGATTCCACCTGGTCACACTTACATGTTCTAAATGCCGTAGGTGAAAATGATTCTGACGGTTGGAAAAATGCAGTATATTACATTCATGATTCTACAGGTACTTTCTTAAAAAAGAATGACGTCATGGTATTAAAAGATGTTGGTCATATACTTCCTATTTCTTTTAATATTGATACTGTTTATCAACGTTACTTTACTAACACACTGGGTTTAGATGGTAAAATTGAATTGAATAATGCGGAAATTGAATACTTGAGTCAATTTAAAACCCTAGACCAAAAACATATTTCTTTAAGTGGATTGAAGGTTGCGTTTATATCTGGAAGTGGTGGGAGTCGCTTGATTTCCAAACAAGATTATTTTAGCTATTCAAAACATCATTCCAGCATCATTCCGCTCACGGAAAAAGAAAAAATACAATCTGGAGGTTATGATGTTTTGATCAGTCAATATGTGAAATTTCAACCAAAAAAATATCGCAAACGCATTATAAAAACCCTATCAAAACTGTAATAAATGAAACAACTAGTTATTCTATTCCTATTCTTCGGGTTATTTTCTTGTGTTCAAGAACAAACCATTGATTCCACACCAGAAATAGCAGAGACATCTATTGAAAAAATAGATTCTACAAAAGGGGAAGTTGAAATTGAACCTGTTGCAATTATTGATAGCAATATCGTATTATTTAAAAACCAATTCAAATTCAATTTTCCGCAAACGATAGATTTTGGATGGAGATTTATTGCTTCAAATTATGAAAACAACCACCCCAAGGTAAAAGGAACTCCATACAACGAAAAATTTGATTTAAACAAGACCTCCTTTTATGATGTAAATGGAAAACCATTGGCAAAGGAAATCAAAGGGTATGCACATTCTTACAAACGAATTAGTTCAGACTCACTGTTATTTCTTACTATGATTCAAGGTGAAATAAGTCAAGAATTCATGCTCTATCTCACGAATAATAAACTGAAGGTTCTTAAGCAAGAACAAGTGGCTTCCAATGGTGGTGATGAGGGATCATGGTATTATAAATTTGGGTCGTTTGATCCTTCATATTCTTATTATATCTCTGAAGAATTGGATGGATTTGCTCAAGATACTATGGAAAGAATAAAAGATACGTTGTGGATAAGGTCTAAATAAACCACAGTATTTCAGAGAATTATATCCCAATGGTCCTATTAGGTCTAAATTTAATCAGAACGGATTTCCTTTTGTGGTGATTTCTTGTTAGTATTGTAGCATACACTAACACTGGTATTTTGAGATTTTTTCCCCCGAAACAGAAGTACGTATACTTTAGTATACTCTGTTTTCTTTTTCTTTTTTCATCTGCTGTATACGCGCAAGCGCCTTCTGTCTATAAAAAGGGAACCGCATTAATTAAGTTTATTAAACTCAAACACGTTCAGCCGCGAGACATTGATGATGACTTTGCCAACAGTGTACATCAAAACATATTATCAGCTATAAATTCTGAGGGATCGTTTTTTACCTCTGAAGAAATTATCTTACTCAATAAAACATCCATTGAAATCGATGACAACCTCTTAAATGAAAATGGTTCCTATTTGGATTTACTTAAGTCTATGTATCAAAAAAACATAGCTCGAACAGAGGCCTACAGAAAAGTGTTTTTTAACTCAAAAATTAACATAAAGTCACCCCTCTCAGAGAATGTTTCAACGGATACAATACTCTCAGAATCAAATTTCAATTCGTATTGGGATTTACAATTTAAATTAGCTATTCAGAAAGAAATTTTAGAAACACTTCAAGAGAGAGGTTTTTCATATCAAACAGATTCGTTAGATATCATTATTGAAAAATCCATTAACGCGACAAGCTCCGATTTCGCTGACTATTTTAAAAACTTAATCTCAGATTCAACATTTATTGATAACCATTATTTAAATGCGATAGCCGAATCCTTTGATCCTCATTCTAATTATTTCACCGCATCTCAAAATGAAAGTTTTACTGAAGAGCTTTCGAGTGAACGTGAGCTTTTTGGAATTTCATATTATAAAAACAACGAGGGAATATTTGAAATTACCAATGTTTACCCAGGAAGTTCAGCGTGGCTATCTGGTGAAATTCATGTCGGTGATCAACTTCTCAAGCTTCAATTTGGTGATGAACCCCCAATTAAAACAGAAGGAAAAACAACTTATGAAATACATCAACTGTTCTCGGCTTCAGAAAGTAAGGAACTAAAGCTTACAACTAAATCAAACGGTGAGCTGAAAACAACGCTACTGTTAAAAACTAAAGTTTACAGCGACAGTGATATCATTAAATCAGCTGTGTTGGAAGGAGAGAAGAAAGTAGGTTATATTGCATTACCTGATTTTTACACAAACTGGACAGACACAAGTAGTTTAGGATGCGCCAATGATTTAGCCAAAGCATTGATTAAGTTAAAAAAAGAACAAATTGAAGGTGTCATTCTCGATTTAAGAGATAACGGTGGTGGATCACTTTATGAAGCAATTGATCTAGTCGGAACATTTATTGATTACGGTCCGGTGTTAATCGTTAAAAATAATCATGAAGTATTGAAAACACTCAAAGATTTCAATCGTGGAGCCATCTACAGAGGTCCCTTAATTGTGTTAATCAATGAATATTCTGCTTCAGCATCGGAGGTTGTTGCAGGTGCCATTCAAGACTATAACAGAGGTTTAATAGTAGGTCAAACGTCTTTTGGAAAAGCAACTGGTCAGGGAGTTGAACCCTTAATTATGCAAGGCGAAGTGAGTTCTTTTGAAACTGTAGGATTTGCTAAAATCACTGGAATTGGCTTATATCGCATTGATTTAACTACAAATCAATTGAATGGAGTTGTTCCAGACATTCAATTATCGAATTTATTTGAACGTAAGGTGAAGCGCGAAGAGCACTACCCAAATGTTTTAGCGTTAACCCCGATTGACAAAAAAATGTACTACACTCCAATGAAAGAAATTTCTACGGAATCACTTATTTCTTTATCAGAAAACAGACAATCCACTGACCCTCAACGGGCAAAAATCCAATCCATTATAAATCGTCTGGAAGAAACTTATAACAATGTAGACTACTTGAGCCAAAGTCTTATTGAAATTATTGAGTTGGAACAAGAGGCTGAAAAAATTAAAACCGAATACTATAATTTAATTGAAGATTGGCATCAAGAATTTAAACCCTCAACCAATCAATTTGATGCTGAAATATATCGTATGAATGCATACCTCAATACCTACAACCAAGATTTTCATCACAGAATTTCAATCGATTATGAACTTGGAGAAGCATATCAAATTATGTTAGACCTTATTAATCAAAACAACAAATAACATGAAACAATTATTACTTATTACCGCGTTTTTTATCACAGGAACAAGCCTTGCGCAAGACATGACCAACGGTGGAACTTACATGGACTTCTTTAGCGCTGAAAACAAACAATTACAAGCAGACATGTGGGACTATACAAGAACAATTTCTCACGGAAAAAGTGCGCGTAAAGTAGAAAAACGAAGAAGAGAATTGATTGAAACATCCGATGCAGCGTTAAAGAAATCACAGAGCGCTAAACCATTTAAAGAAAATTCAGAGTATAGAGATGCGGTAATTGAATATTATCGAGTAATCAACCTTGTGCTTAAAGAAGATTATGCAAAATTGGTAGATATGGAGGAGGTTGCTGAGCAATCATATGATTTAATGGAAGCATATATGCTGGCTAGAGAATTAGCAAGTGATAAGCAGACAGAAGCATCAGCACAGTTATCTTTAGCACAAAAAAAATTCGCTGAAGAAAACAACATTAACCTAATCTCATCAGAGGATTCTATGGACAAAAAAATGGAAATCGCGGGTGAAGTCTACGATCATTACAATGAAGTTTACCTAATCTTTTTTAAGAGCAACAAACAAGAAATGTACCTTTTAGATGCCGTTGGAGCAAATGATATCAGTGCAATTGAACAGAACAGAGAAGCTTTGTTAGGAACTGTTGAAGAAGGATTATCAAAATTGAAAGATGTGAAACCGTATTCAGGTGATCGTGCTATGATTGAAGCTACTGAAGCACTTTTCAAGTTTTATGAAGACGAGGCTTCTGATGGGATGGAGACTGCTCTTGACCTAATCATGAAGAGTGAAAATTTCACTAAAATTAAAACTGCTTTCGATGAGAAGAAAGAAAAAAATAGAACTCAAGAAGATGTTGATCAATACAACAACGCAGTTAATGAGATGAATGCGGCAGTAGAGGCCTACAATGCAATGAATGAAGCAAACAATAAGAAAAGAAGTAAACTCATTGATGCCTGGAATTCAACTGCAGATAAATACACTAATACGCACGTTCCTCGAGGAAAATAATCTTTCATTAAATAGAATAAAAATGACAACCCGACAAGAACGTATTGCTTTTTGTGAACAATGCACAAAACGTAGTTTTTCACCTCAAAAAGGTATCATTTGCTCACTTACAGATGCACAAGCAACCTTTGAAGGTACGTGTCCTGATTTTGAACGCGATCAGAAAGCCGCAGAAATTGTTGCTCAGGAAAACGAAGTTCGTCAAAATCAAAAAGTGTATGACGAATCTTTGGGAATGTCAGCTTTCGGTGTA
>Ga0193954_1000273_pt1 | contig 31367 bp, 27 predicted proteins | sample BB_5_MG_FD_140340 | JGI IMG/M metagenome (GOLD analysis project Ga0193954, IMG submission 140340) | Microbial mat bacterial communities from the Broadkill River, Lewes, Delaware, United States - BB_5_MG | ecosystem: Environmental > Aquatic > Freshwater > River > Microbial mats | place: USA...
TCTTCTAGGGCGTAAAAAGATAAGAAATCTTTCATTGAGATCTTCTAGTTTCTCTATAAAGTGAGTTTTATCTTGATAATAAAAGTTGTTCTCTTTTATATTTTTATAGTCTGCTTGTCCATAAGGTATTTTTTTCATAGTATTTTCTCGCTTTTTAAGTTAAAATATAATTATAGCTAAAACTGTTTTAGTGTGAATAATCTTATTTTATATCTGATATAATACATCTATGAATGATTATACAAAAAAACTAACAACACATAGAGAATTTCACCCTATATCAGATTTGGATTGTTCTGTAGAGAGTGATCGTGGTCGTATTATCTCCGCACCTTCTTTTAGGCGGCTTCAGAAACGCACGCAAGTTTTTGCATTGGAGCTTAATGCTGCTGTGAGAAGTCGTCTGACTCACTCCCTTGAGGTTTCTCAAACAGCTCGTTTTATTGCTAAAACAATTTTGAAAAAATTGCATGATAGAAATATGAGAGAGTTTGAAAATGCTTTTATTTCAACAGTTGAGATGGCGAGTTTGTTGCATGATATAGGCAATCCTCCATTTGGACACTTTGGTGAAACAGTTATAAATGGATGGATGGAAAAATGTTGTGATGAGATTTTGCTAAATATTTATGGAAATGAAAATGTCAAAGAACGACTTAAACAAGACTTATCTTCTTATGATGGAAATGCACAAGCGATACGAATAGTACATAAACTTCAAAGGCTCAATCTCTCTTATACACAAACTGCTTCGATTTTAAAATACACTCGTGGTGCATTTCAAGATATATCTCTCAATGAAGATTTTTCTTATTTAGAAAAAAAAACAGGGTATTATTTTAGTGAAAAAAATTTTGTAGAAACTATCTGCAACACTTTAGATATAAAACCAGGACATAGATTTCCACTTACATATATTATGGAAGCAGCTGACGACATCTCCTATTTAAGTGCAGATCTTGAAGATGCTGTCGATAAAGGGATATTGACTTTGGATACAATATATCAACTCATCAAAGTAGAATCTTACAATGTAAATGACAAATATTCAACAAATGAAACAATGCTTTTGGATATCGTAGAAGAGAACTATTTTAAGGCAAAAGAGAAAGAAGATGAACCTTACCAATTTAATATGTTTTTGACACTCACAAGAGCACAATTGATCTCTAAACTTGTAGAGTATGTTGCTGACCTTTATGTCAAACACCATAATGCTATTTTTGAGGGTTCATTTAATAGTGCACTTTTAGAATATAATAAATATCATGAATGTTCAATAGCGATTGAAATATTACAAAACATCTCAAAAAAACATATTTATTCTCATGAGCTAGTCCAAAATTTGGAATTAAAAGGATATGCTATTATCCAAGGATTACTCAATATTTACAAACCACTTTTACAACTCACTAGCTATGAATTTGAGATGATTCTCAAGGGTAAAGAAATAAAATGTATCATTTGTAAAAACCTTGTATCTCGACTTTCTAAAAAACATGTAGCAGCTTATAAAAAAAGTGTAAAAGAGTTGGAAAACAATGAAAATGAAGATGTACTAGAGTGGTATTATCGAGCAAGATTAGTAATTGATTATATTAGTGGAATGACTGATGACTATTCTTTGTATGAATATCAGGCTTTAACAGCCTGATATTTATATATGAAGGTGATCGTAGATTTTGTTTTCTACATCTCGTAAAGAGATAAATGGTTTTGTGATATAATCATCTGCACCCATAGAATCAGATTTGATTATCTTCTCTTCTGTCGTATATGCTGTCATCATCAAAACTTTTTGTGAAGGTCTTGCTTTTTTAATATCTGCTAACATATCAAGCCCATTTATTTCAGGCATCATAATATCTAATAATATTAGATCATAACTACCAGACATTATTTTAGAAGTTGCCTGCTTTGCTTTTGTAAAAGTATCAATTTCTACTTTTCCTTTTCTTAATAAATACTTTTCTAAAATATTTATAATATTCTCTTCATCATCTATAATTGCAATCTTTTTCATATATTGTCTTCCTTTTAATTAAATTTTTCTATTTTTACTGTGTCTAAAGCTTGAAATACCTTTGCTGTTATCGATTCTATATCTTGTGCAATCTCAATCAACACTTCATTTGATCTATTATTTTTATTTTCTTCAATATATTTTTTTACTTCTTGTGATACTTTCATATGATTATCTTTTAATATTGTCCAATTTGCTGTTTTTGTAAATGGTTCATTGTTATTTTCACATTGACTTATCCAATTTGATAAATTAAAGTCACTTACAGAAGTTGTATGATTTTCAAGATTTTCAAAAGCAGATTCTTTAAATAAAATAAATTGTAGTTTAATATCATTTAATTCATTTACCAAATCAACATCCCCAATTTGTTTTTTTGCTTTCTCATTGAATTTTGCATTATTTGCAACTGTCATTAAGTTTAAAGATAATTCTTTTACCTCTTCTACAAGTCCAGCAATCTTTGTTGCATCATTTGCATTTTCTTGTGTATTTTTATCTAAAATATTTATTGCATGATTTATTTGGGAGATACCTTTTTCTTGCTCGCTACTTCCTCTTGAAACATCATCGATTATCTCTTTTGTCTGTATAATCGCTGCTTGGAGCTCATCATAACCAATAATCATTTTATCAGCAATCACTTTTCCATCATTTGCTTTTAATGAAGCCGTTTCAACTATAGATTTAATCTCTTTTGCAGCTTCTGCTGACCGTGCAGCAAGGTTTCTAACTTCTTGTGCAACAACAGCAAAACCTTTTCCTGCTTCTCCTGCAGTTGCTGCTTCTACAGCAGCATTAAGAGATAATATATTTGTTTGAAATGCAATTTGATCAATGACACTAATCGCGTCAGCAATAGAAGTTACCTCTTTATTTATCTCTTCCATAGACGCTACTGTTTTATGCGCAAGCTCTTGACCACTTAAAGCTGAATTCATAACAACATCATCAATCTCTTTCATTTTAACAATATTAAATGAACTATTTTTGATATTCATTGTTATCTCCTCAACTGATGCAGCTGTCTCTTCTAAACTTGCAGCTTGTTTATTGGAGGAATTTGAAAGAGAATTTGCAGAATCTGTAAGTACTGTAATATTATGAGATAAGCTCTCTCCACTTTGCATAATCGTGGCTAAAAGCTCTGATACATTATATCCTATAGATTGGGTACCCATAACTAGCGTACCCATTTTCCCAGCAATTTTATCAACTTCAAAATTGTAACTAAAATTACTTTTACCATATTCTAATATACACTTATTAATCTCTGTAAATTTAAAATTCAAATCATCTATAAGCTCATTGATAGCAATTTTCAGATCATTTGTTGATCTATTGGTTGATGTACTTTCTACTTTATAAGTGAAGAACCCTGCTCGTACCATTTCTATCGCTTTTTCACTCTCTTCAACAATTTTTTGATCTTGAAAAACGACTTTTCGAATTGATTCTAAATACTCATTAAAATATCGTGCTAAATCTCCTATCTCATCTTTTGTAACGATATTGATCTTTTGATCGGCACTCGAAAATTTTGTAAGTGCTTTTACTGTTCCCATCAATGTAGATAAAGGTTTGACAATAATTTTATTAATTAAAAATGATGATACTATTGATAATAGGATCATAATAATAAGTACTAAAAAAATAGTATCGATAACAATATCATTGAGGTTTTCTATTGATGCTTGGTTCATAACAGCAACCTCTTCTTCAACATCATCAAGATAACTTCCTGTTCCTATAACCCATCCCCATGGTTTAAACAATTCAACATATGAATATTTTGGCTGTGGTTCCGCTACATTTGGTTTATTCCAAATATACTTTACTAAACCATTTTCATTTTCTCTACATAAGCGTATCATCTCCTGAAAAATATATTTACCATTGACATCTTTTATATTAGATATATTAGTACCATTTAAGGATTTTGATAAAGGATGCATAAGCATTTTTGCATTTAAATCATTTATCCAATAATAATTTCCATTGGAATATCGTGCATTTTCTATATACTTTAACGCTTGTGCTTTTGCTTCTTTTTCGCTTATTCCTTCTGTTTTAATTTTATTATAATAAGATAAAATAGTACTTTTTGCCATAGAAACATTATTTTTCAAACTTGTTTCTTTATTTTTATACGCTGCTTTTGTAAAATAATTTATACTATGTGTATTAGCATCGTGCAAAGCAAAAACTGTCCTTGTTACTATAGAAATAGCAACAAGGACAATTGTAAGAATAACAAATAACAACAATTTTGACCTGATTTTCATGTAAACACCTTTAAAAATTTCATAAGTATATAGCAGTTTTTCTTATATCAACATTATCTGTAAAATTATTATAGTGCTTACCCCTTAATGATTAATAATTTCACTCAAAAATTCTTGTGCTCTTTTCGTTTTTGGATTTGAAAAAAATTCTTCTGGAGTATTTTCTTCTAAGATTTCTCCATCTGCCATAAAAACTATTCTATTTGCTACCTCTTTCGCAAAACCCATTTCATGCGTCACACAAACTATAGTATAATTTTCATGTGCCAAAGACTTCATAACATCCAAAACTTCCCCAATCATCTCAGGATCAAGTGCAGAAGTAGGTTCATCAAATAATATAACATCTGGCTCCATAGCAAGAGTTCGAGCTATTGCGACACGCTGTTGTTGTCCACCACTTAACTCACCTGGGTATTTATCTGCTTGATGTGGGATTTTTACCTTTTCTAAAAGTTTCATCCCTAAAGCATCGGCATCTTGTTTTGGCATTTTTTTTACTTTTATAGGTCCAATAGTGATATTTTCCAAAATTGTTTTATGTGGAAAAAGATTAAAATGCTGAAAAACCATCCCCGTTTGTTGTCGTAATTTATTGATATCAGTTTTATCATCTTTTAAATCTTGTCCATTTACAAAAAGATGCCCAGTAGCAAAGTCTTCAAGTTTGTTGATACATCGAATCATGGTAGATTTACCACTCCCACTTGGACCACACACCACAACAATTTCACCTTTTTTAACACTAAAATTAATATTTTTTAATGCATGAAATTGATCATAATACTTCTCTATATGTTTCATCTCTATTATATTTTCGTTCATTTTTTAATCCTATTTTTTAACTATTTAATTGTTTTTCTACTTTTTTTTCTAATTGTGTCGCAATTTTACTCAATGTGAAAGCACAAAGAAAATAAACAATTGCTATAAAACTCAATATCTCAAAACTCATATAGATACGGTTATTGATAATTGTCGATGCTCTAAAAAACTCTACAACACCAATAACATATACTAAAGAGGTATCTTTAAATAAAGATACAAATTGTGATAAAATTGATGGTATCATTCTTCTATATGCTTGTGGTAAAATGATATTTATAAATACCTGAAAACTATTCATTCCCAATGTTTTTGCAGCTTCAAACTGACCTTTTGGTATAGAGTCAAGTCCAGCTCTTACGATCTCTGCTATGTGTGCTGATTCAAATAAAGTAAAAGCAATGATAGCAGATGTCAAAGCAGATGATGTAATTTTAATATCAAATAACATTCCAAAAAATATAGGTAAAGCAAAAAATACCCAAAATATTACCATAATATGGGGTAAGGCTCTAAAAAGTTCTATAAACATAGCAGCAGGAACAGAGATGATTTTAATACCTGTCCATCGAGCTATCCCCAAAATAGAACCACCTATAAAACTTAAAATAATAGCAACAAATGCCAAATAAAAAGTCAATACTAATCCACCTAATTGATCCTCAAGTCCAAATAACATAAAATAAATTCTATCCATTGTTAAAGCCGAACTAAAGTCTGCATTTGGATAAGTAACCATTTGAAATATTTTTGCCAAAACAATAATATAAGTAAAATTCAATAAAATAAAGAGTATTTTATGTTTTGCAAAATAGAGTGTTATTTTTTCATTCATTTGACAGCTCCTGTATTACTTTGTGTTTTTATAAGGGCATATTTATCAACTCTTGACATTATAAATGCAGTCGAAAGGGTAAGAAGAAGATATAATATAGTAACAGCAGTTGCTGCTTCAAAACCTCTAAAAGTCAAGCTATCTATCTCTTGTGTCTGAAATGTTAACTCTGCAACACCTATAGTCATAGCCAATGAAGAGTTTTTGATAAGATTTAAAAACTGACTTGTGATCGGCCCCCAAACCATTTTAAGAGCTTGTGGGAAAATGATATAGTACATAGATTGAACATAATTCATCCCTATAGTTTTTGCAGCTTCCATTTGCCCTTTTGGTAAAGACTGAATACCAGCACGAACAGCTTCAGCAACATATGTACTCGTATATGTAATAAGCGCTATAAGTGCGGAAAAAAACTCATTGTGATTTTCTACCCCTATACTATTGCCAAAGGTTTCTAAAATAGGAAATGCATCTGTAAGAGTAAAAGAGAAATAGATAAAAAACATCTGTACAATCAGAGGAATATTTCTAAAAAATTCTACATAGTATGTTCCACTTAATGATAAGAAGAAGTTGTTACTTACACGCAGTAAACCAACTATTGAACCAATAATAAATGAGAAAAAAATACCAATTATAGATAATTTCAATGTCATCATAAAACCATCTATAAGTAGTTGTTTATATGTTAATAAGACTGTCCAGTCAAACTCATAAGCCATGTTATTCCTTTTAATGTAATGTATTTAATACAATAATACTACAAAATAGTACCATTGTATTTATGTATAATTGACTAGTTAGGCCAAACTTCAGGAAGTTGCTTTGGTTTTTCACCAAACCATTTTTTGTATAATGTTGCATATGTACCATCAGATACTGCTTTTTGGATTGCAAAATTTACTGCATCTCGAAAGTTTGATTCATTTTCAGGAATCCCCATACCATATGGTTCATTTGAGATAGTTCCACCTGTTACTTTAAGTGTACCACCACTATCTTTTGCTTGTGTACTACACCAGACTAAATCTGTAGTAACCGCATCAATTTTTCCTCTTTTAAGTGCCATAACTGCTTGAGGATACTCTTGAAAATAGATAACTTTAGCTTTTGGTGATGCTTTTAAAAAGTTTTGACCACTTGTAGCCCCTTGAATAGCACCCACTTTTTTACCTGCAAAACCTTTGGCTGTTCGTGTTCTTTCATCTTTTCTTACTAACATAGATTGACCATCAAAAAAATAAGAAACTGTAAAATCTATCGTTTCATCTCTTTGTACTTTATGTGTCATAGAAGCAGCCGCAATATCAACTTGTCCACTTGAAACCAAAGGGATTCTCGTTTTTGATGTTACTTGTTGAAATTTAACTTTTACCCCTAAATCTTTAGCAATATATTCTAATAAATCAATATCAAAACCAACCACTTTATTTTTTTCATTTACATAACCAAATGGTTTAAAATCAAACTTTACACCTGCTTTTAGAACACCAGCATCTTTTACATCTGCTAATTTATCAGCAAATAGAACACCACTTAACATAGCCATTGCAACTAAACTTGTCATTGTTTTTTTTAACATTTTCTTCCCTTTTATATATTAATTTTTGTAACAATCAGTCTACAAAAAAAATCTTAATGTAATATTACATTTATTCTAAATATTTGTATATAAAGTTTACCATTGCGTTAGAATGATAATAATTTATTTATCTATTTGTATAAATTTAGTTGATTATTCCCTTTTTACACAAATTTAGCTACTATTTTATATATTAAAAGGAACACTACCCATGAAAAAACTAATCATAATACGCCATGCAAAATCGGACTGGCAAGATACAACTTTAGACGATTTTGATAGACCTTTAAATGAAAGAGGTATGCAAGATGCCCCTTTTATAGGAAAGTTTTTAAAAGAGAAAGGTCTTCTTCCAGATCTTATTATAAGTTCTCCAGCATTGAGAGCAATTACAACTGCTGAAATTATTGCAAAAGAGGTAGAATATACAAAAGCAATTGTACCAAATCAATATATTTATGAAGCCTATGTCAATACTTTACAAGAAATAGTAAGTTTTATTTATGATGAAAATGATACAGTTTATTTAATCGGTCACAATCCTGGTGTATCTGCTTTGGCGTATATGTTAAGTGATATGAAAGAGAGTATTCCTACTTGTGCTGTAGTTGAGATAGATTTTGAGTGTGATTCTTGGATGGATGTTTCAAAAGAAAATGCAGCGTTAGTCTCTTATGACTTTCCTAAAAAATTACGATAATTTCAAAGGGATAAAAATGACACTTGAAAATACTTTATTAGAAGTTGCACAAATCTCAATTTTAAATAGTTTTAATAGCTCTTTTACAATTGATAAACAATCACTTACCAAAAAATTTCCTCTCCTTTTAGAAAAAAGAGCTTCTTTTGTTACTTTAAATTTGGAGGGAAAATTACGAGGTTGTGTTGGTTCTCTTGTAGCTCATAAAGATTTGTTGCATGATGTGATAGAAAATGCAAAAAAGAGTGCTTTTTCTGATCCTCGATTTAGCCAATTATCTTATAAAGAGTTTCAAAATATCACTATAGAGATATCTGTTTTGACACCCGCTGTATTATTACACTATACAAATAGAGCGGATTTAAAAGAAAAAATAAAACCATTTGAACATGGGATAATCTTACAATGTGAAAATAAACAAGCGACTTTTTTACCACAAGTTTGGGAGCAAATTCCTAATTTTGAAGATTTTTTTACCCATTTGAGTAAAAAAGCAGGTTTTGAAACATCGTGTTTAGACAAACACCCTACTCTTTATCTCTATACCGCTACCAAAATTAAGTAATGGAGTATTTTAAAAAAGAGAAAGATAAACTTACTTGTTTGTTATGTTCTTATTATTGTACATTAGCTCCCAATGAGATAGGTATTTGTGGAGTCAATAAAAATACTGGAGACAATATCGAATGTTTAGTATATGGATATATCTCAGCTATCAATATCGACCCCATTGAAAAAAAACCGCTCTATCACTTTTTACCAAACTCAAAATCACTCTCTTTAGGAACTGTTGGCTGTAATTTTAGATGTTCTTTTTGTCAAAATCATGGGATTAGTCAAGAAAAAAAGATAAATAAATCACACTATCGTAGTCCCTCCGATATAGTAAAATTAGCCCTTCAAAACAACTGCCAATCTATCTCTTATACCTACAACGAACCCACTATTTTTTACCCTTATGCAAAAGATATCGCACTCGAAGCCAAAAAACACAACATCAAAAACATCTATGTTTCTAATGGTTTTGAGAGCAAAGAGGTGATAGAAGATATGAGAGGAGTTATAGATGCTGTCAATATTGACCTAAAGTGTTTTTCACATAAATACTACAAAAATAATCTAGGGGGAGATCTAAGACAAGTTTTGGAAAACTTAAAACACTTTAAAAAAGTTGGTATTTGGGTAGAGATAACTACTCTTATAGTTCCTACAAAAAATGATAGTTATGAAGAGTTAAATAAAATAGCACAATTTATCAAAAATGAACTCGATATCTTTACCCCATGGCATCTCTCCTCTTTTCATCCTGATTATAAAGAATTAGATCTCCCACGAACCTCTCTAAAAACCCTACAGATGGCAAAAAAGATCGGCGATGAAAATGGACTTAAGTATGTGTATATTGGCAATGTACCTTTTGAAAATAATACATCGTGTCCCAACTGCAATACTATTGTGATTAAAAGAGAAAGATTCAAAGTCTTAGAAAATACTCTCACAAATACATTATGCCCAAAATGTGACTACAAAATAGAAGGATATTATCAACCAATGAAAACACTCCGAAAAACAGCTTTTGCAGGATCATTTTATTCTGCAAAAAAAGAGGAAATTTTAAGCCAAATAGATGATTTTAATAAAAAAATAACTATCAATGGAGCATTTGATACAAGAGCCATGATAGTGCCACATGCAGGGTATATTTTTAGTGGATTTACCGCCAATATTGCTTATCAAATTTGTAAAAATAAGAAACCTAAAAGAGTAATAGTTATTGGTCCTTCACACAAAGTATATTTTGAGGGTGCAAGTATCGCCTTATACGATGAGTACCAAACACCTTTTGGTAATATACCCATAGATAAAAGATTTTGTACTGATTTAAAAAATAGCTATAACTTTCTTTCTTTTGATGAGACAATGCACGCAGAACACTCCACCGAAACCCAAGCACCCTTTATCAAACACTATTTCCCCGATACACAAATAGTTGAAATAGTATATGGAAAAATCGGTTTTGAAAAATTATCTCTCTTAATAGATGAGATACTTGAAGACAAAAACAATCTTCTGCTTATCTCTACAGATTTAAGCCATTTTCATACACAAGAAAAAGCAAATAGGTTAGATACTATTTGTCTCAATGCCATTGCCAAAAGAGATACCTCACTTCTGGATAATGGCTGTGAAGCATGTGGAAAAATGGGTGTAAAAGCCCTCCTCTATTCTGCCATACAAAAAAATATGAACTCAAAAGTACTTCACTATTGTACAAGTTTTGATGCTACAAAAGATGCAACTAGAGTGGTGGGCTATACTTCTGCGATTGTTGGGTATTAAAATAACACTCCTTTCCAAATACTCAAAAGATTAATCAGTTCTATTTTATTTTTAATATTTTATTAATTAACTCACCAATATTTGAACCCAAATTATCAAGAATATCTTCAAATTTATTTGCAAAGAATTTTTCTTGTTTTAAAGCTTGCAAAATATTCTTTTTTGTAACAATATTTTTATTAAATTGTCCTTTCTTTTTATTGTATCCACCTATTGGGTATAGTTTTGTTAAAAGTTCTTTTTCAATAAATCGTTTCTTTTTACTTAAGCTCATCCAATCATTTATATATAATACATTATTATCATATTCTGTAATATCCACTATATGAAGTAATAGCCAAAACTCAAAAAGAGGGTTTGTAATAGCAATATGGTAATTCTTTTTTCTACATTCAGGAAGTATTTTTAAAATATTATCTTTTCTTGCTTGAACTTTTTCTCTATCCCAAACAACCCACATCTCATCATAATCACTTTTATAGTCATATTGGTCTAAAATATATTTTTCTAAATTACATACAATATCTTTGGGTTCACTTGCACCAGGTTCCTTAGGAACAATTTTTATTTCAAGTATTACAGGGATATATTCTGATAATTTTTCTTTAATTGTTTCAAAATATTCAGGTTCTGTATTACTTCCTTCACATGAAATTATTATAACTCGTTCAGGTTCTTTAAATTCTTCGATATAAATTGGAATTTCAAAACCTCTTTCTTTAAAACCCATTTTAATTATCCATACTTATTTCATCAAATGTTTTAAAAATTGGGATTGCTCCATAACGACCTAATAAATAAGCTTTTTCTATTTTACTATCATATCTTACTTTAAATTGATTAAGAGAAAATATATTTGAAGCTCCAGTTTTATCTTTCTCTACAAACCAAACTTCATCTCTTCTTACTAGTTCTTGATCAAGTAGCGTAGATTCATGTGTTGTTACTATTAGTTGTGTTTTTGATTCTATGTTATTATTTAACTTATAAAATAATTCAAAAAACTTTTTAGTTAATTTTGGATGTAGACTTCTATCAAAATCATCTATGATAATAGTATAATCTTTTGAAAACTTGCTAATTAATGGTATTAAATCAAACAATCTTCTTGTCCCATCTGATTCATCTTTTAATTCAAATATTTCTTTTATATTTTTATTGTGAATTAATCCTAATTTTTCAACTTTTATTTCATCTTTATCATCTTTATAAATGGTCAAAAATTGGCTATCAGGAGTTCTTAGTGTACCAATAACATCATTTTTTGTAATATCTTTTATTATTTGTTTTTTTAAAGAATCAGGGATATTTTTCAAACTATTTTCAAAGTCTTCCTCAATTGATGATATATCTACAACGCCAGTATCAAATTCACTTAAATATTTTTTAAATGTTTTAGTTAGGCTACTATTATTTCTCAAAGTTCCTAATTCTTCATACTGGGTATCTGGATATATAATAATTAATTTTTCTTCAAACCAATTATAAATTTCATTTATTATTTTTACTTCTTTAATCTCTAATTCTTTATTTGCAATTTCTGACAAAAATAATTTATTTGATTGGTTTTTCATATCTTCCGTATAAATAGTAAATCTATGTTTAATATCTTTATTTTTTAATAATTTACCTGGTTCTATAATATTATTATTTCTTTCAAAAATCAATTCAGGAGAAATTTTACCGATTTCATATAACCATTCTTCTGTAATTTCTTTTTTATGAAGTATTGAACTAAAACCATAAGAAAAAAATTTATTATTGATTTCAATCTCAAATTCAAATTTTGTTGCTTTATTTAAACTATCATTGTCAAGTCTAAAATATTTTTTATATGTATCAACATTATCTAAATTATTTAACACTATTTCTTTTCCATAATCTATAGCTTTAAATAAATTTGATTTTCCAGAAGCATTTGCACCATAAATAACAGCACTTTTTAATATTTTAACTTTTTTAAAATCAAAACAATGTTCTTGTTTACTTTCTGTTCTGCCTGCTGTAAAATCTAAACTATTTTCTTCTTTAAATGACGAAAAATTCTCTATTGTAAATCTTTTTAACATAAAAATTTCCTATATATTATAATTAGTAGAGATTTTATCGTAGTTTATATATAGATTTTATTAAATAGTTGTATTAGAAATAAAAAGTATTATTCTCGTACTATTCCAAAATTTATCCATAAAACACACCGTATCTAAAGCCAATTAAAGATAAAATCTTCCTCCAAAAAATATGCCACATAAGATAAGGAAGAGAATGTTTCAAGAAACTATCGTTGAGATTATACAAAGAGTTAACCGTTTAGAACACAATAAAAAATCAATCACTGAGTTAGATATACAAGATATAAAAGAAGAGATACAAGAAACACTATTCTCAATAAATTTTACACCTCAAACTATAGAAGAACAAGAATTTAACACTATTCAAAAATTAAATGTAAGTAATAAAGAAGCGTTAGGGTTGTTTTTTCTTACTTTTGTAACAACACTCAAAAATGAATTATCATACAATAGTTTATGGGTAGGTATTATCGATGCACTGCTCGAATATGAAGAGGATAACAATACATTTTTTGTAGATAACTACTGTATTGATGAAAGTGAATTAGGTTCTTATCTCAATGAAGCAATTATTGCAGCTATACTGAAATTCAATCTTCGTGATGGATATGACAATGAAAAACCTACAGATACAGTACTCTTACAAATGGGTCTTTTAAATAGATTTACAAATATAAACTATTGGCTCAGTGCCAACTCAAAAAATTCTATTATTGAAAATCTCACCAATAGAACAAACCCAAACTATTCAAAAAGTTTTCATAGTGGATGGAAAGTTTTACAACGATATTCACAAAGTTTACTCTCCAAAAAAGAAACTTTTCAATTTTTAAAACATAATGTTTGGTTTAAAGATTTGAATATAGAAGAGCTTCTTAGTGCTTCAAAAACAAAACTCCATAGTCCACTTATTAGTAAAAATGAGATAGAAAATAACTTTTTTTTAACACAACTCTTTTATAGAGAGAATACTCTCCAATTTATCCTTGATGTAGAGGATTTGTATAGTATAAATCTCAAAGATGAAAGTTATGATATCTATATCGATGGAGTATTTCACACAAAATTATCTAAAGAGGAGCTAACAAAAAACTATTCTTTAGATACTCTCATCACTATAGAAGAGCCAGAAAATTATAAAATTGATATAAAGATCAAAGATATACATCAACAAATTATTTATGAAGAGGAGTGTGTACTTTTTGATTTTAATCATGATATTTTGATTTTTGATGAGCATGGGAGATGGTATACTGATCCAAACCAAAAACTTGACACAACAAAAACATACTCATTGCTGATTGATTCAGATTTTGATATCACCAATGCAGATGATACACTCCATGAGTATTTTGATGGGTATGTACATCTTGTTACAAATATCAAAAGCGATTCAAATTTTACAGCAGATGATGGAGATCAATACCAATTTTCTTTAAACTTTACACAACAAATAAAAGCACCCACTTGGCTCAATCAGCTTGAACTCTATGCTATGAGTGATTTTTTATCTTTTGATGAGCCTATTAAATACCAGTTACGATTTAATAATATTACAGTAAGTGCAAGACAAGTCGATGAACTCATCGATATTACGCAAGAGTTTTCTATTGTAAGATGGAGTTATACAGGGGGTGTTGTGTATGATTTGGATGCTATAGAAAACTGGGACTATACTATGGAGCTGAGTTATGATATTTTGCTCAATAGAAAAAACACTCTTAAGATACAAGTAGGAGATACAGTTTTTACAAAACAACTCAATGTTACATTTTTAGAAAAAACGATCAAACCAAAATATAGAACCTTTCTGAAAAATTCACAAGAAAACATTACATTTATTAAAGAAACAAATCGACTCAAAGATCATGACCTTATATCTAACAAAATAATCATCACATCTTTTCACGAAGATTTGAGTACTATGCCCGAACTCAAAACACAAGTTTTGAGAGATAAAACAAATATATTCGATAGATGTACAGTCAATAAATTTTTTACCCTTTCAACGCACCCTTTTTATGGAGAGGAGATTTCGAGTGTAAAAAAAATATATGATGATGTCCAATGGAATACATTTTGTAATATTAAAATACAAGGTATAATCAAAAATTATGATGAAAAAAAACTCTTAGCAACTTTACATAGTGATAGTAAAATTACAAATATGACACTTATAACTTTGGATACTTCTTATCGTTTATCGACCCATCTCGTAGACACTACTCAAAATACTCTCCAACTTCCTCATGAGGTACTCGGATTTTGTTTACTCAATGATGGACAATATATCGGCTCATTTTTTACTGAAAATGACCTTGATATAGAAACTATTTTTGCGAGTGTTGCAATATTACAGTTTTTGCGTTTGTCATATTATCCATTTGCTGAATATTTTAATGGTACAGAGTATGAAAAAAATAGAGCTTTTAGAGAACGAGCAAGAAATGAAAAGAAAAAAGCAAAACGACTTTTGAGAGTTTGTATCAAAAATAATCCTTCTATATTTTTAAAAGCATTTATAGAAGATAGTTTTGTCATTGATGATATCACCATAGCACTTCATTTCGATCATTCAAAAGCAATAGCAGAGCAGATACTATTTGCTATAGAGTTTGATACAGAAGAATCACTCAAAATTATTCACGAAATTATCTTGAATAGATGGCAAGAAAAACTTGTAAAACTTCCCTTATTTTTACTCTATATTTTAAATAATATCAACAATGAGCGATATTATCATATCTTTATAGATGAGCTTGATGATACCATTACACAAGAAGATGGTCTCGATGAAGAGTTTGTAAATAGAATGATAAATGCACTTTTAAGTGACCACAAGATCAATAGATTTGAAAAAATCAATATCAAAACAATCACGCAAGGTAAACACAAAGATTTTTATATTCGTAAAGCTTTGCATAAACTTATAGATAGAGCAAATGAGCCTGAGAAAGAAGAAGAAAAACAAGAACAAGAATAATCAAAATTTTCCTATATTTTCAATAGCCAAGAAACAGTAGCTATTGTAAATATAGAGATAAAGGTACGATGATAAGTTTATTTCCAATCCCAATAATAAATGGTTTCATATCTTCTTTTGGTATTTTTAACTGTAAATTAAATACTACATATAAAATAATGTACGATGGATTCGACTTATTCAACAGTAAACTCTGAATAATGATTTTAACTAAAAGACTCTCCAAAGAATCTATTTTCTGACTCTTTATCATAAAGTTCTAAAATAATATGTTTTTTAATAAAATCTTTTTCTTTTTCTGTTAAAATATTCTGTTCTAAAACCATTTTTAATGAATCTTCGCCAATATTTATAAAATACTGTAAATCATTTTCTTTAATTAATTCTATTATAACTTTAAATATCATAGCTTTTTGTCTTCCATCCATCTCTGAAAAAATAGATCCATCATGAGCCATAAAGTTTAAAATATCTTTATTCTTTTGATACAGTAAAATATCATAACAAAAAATTCCAGCATTACCAACACTTTGACCACCATCTCCATCTATATCAATAAAGATATCATATAAATATTTGGCTTCTTTTGTTTCTTTTATTTTAAGAGAACCACCATGCGTAGAATAAAACTTCTTAACAATCTTTCTAAAGTCATCTTCTAATTTTTCAAGATATTCTTTTTCTGTTTCCAAATAAAGAATACTTTTTTGTTTTATTAGACTACTTTCAACATCTAATTCACTTTTATTTTTTTTAAATTCAGTTAATAAATTTTCATATTTTGAGAATTTTTCAATATCTTGGTATAAATATTTGATTTTTTCTTCAATTGCATGATATTCTTCCAATGCACCACTAGAATTTAAAAGTAACAATTTTTTATCTCTACGAGTAGAAAGGATATTAATATTTTTAGTTAATTCATCTTTTTTCAAATTAAGCTCTTCTATTTCAACTTTAATTCTATTTTTTCTATTAGATATAAGAGTATTATGAAATTTTTGAGCATCTTCCAATCTTTTTGTAACTTTCTTATCAAAGAAAAATGACACTTCATTATAAAGGTTTTCAATTTCATTTACATCAATATCAATATTTTCAGATGTAGTTAAATTTTGATGTTTTTTTTGTAATCCATTTTTTATCTTCTGTATTCTATTTCGTAAGATATTCAACTCTTCTGTTAAATTATCAGCTTCTATTTTTAGAGTGTCATAATTTTGAGCAATAATAAAATTCTTTTTATCTTCTACTAACGATGAATATTCATCTTTTAAATCTTTTAAATTTACTTTATCAAGAGCATTTGAATACTCTTTTATAAACTCTTCTGCTTTTTTAAGTTTAGACACTTTATCTTTAATTTTAAAATTTTCTTTTACTAACTCAATATCTATATGTAGAAGTTTTAAATTATTAACTCTTTGAGGATAATCATGTAAAGGCATTCCCTGTTGTCTTATTGGGCTACTATAATAGTCACCACCAAATCTTCTTGCAAAAGAGTTAAATATTTGTCTAAATGATAATTCACTATTTTCTTCTATAAAGATTTTATTTAACGCTTCTGTATATTTTGTTTGTGCTATCTCTTGGTTATTAATATAAAATTTAGGACTAGAAAAATCTTTTTTTATTTCATACTCTTTGTCTTTATGTGTAAAAGTTAAATAAAAGATTCCATAAGTAGATAGAAACTTTTTTAATTTTTTATCTTTAGGATTTTTGGTATCAAAACTTCCTCCAAACATAAGAGTAACGAGTGTTAAAGTTAAGCTTTTACCAATACTATTAATTGTTTCTTTTTCTTCTTCTGTGAGTTGTAACCCTGCAACAATATTAAGAGTTGGTTCAAAATTTAAAGTCTTAAATTTTGGATTGTCAGAAGTTAATTGTAATAGTTTCATTTTCTATCCTCACTTTATCTGTAATATATAAAAAATTTAAACTCAAAATGATTTTTTCTAGTGAAACTTTTTTATAATATATTTTATTTACCTCATTATGTAATTTGTCAAGATTAAGATTTTTATTATGAAGAGCTTTTAATATAAAGGCTGAAATACTAAAAATCGAATCAACAGGTTTGATTATTTTTGTAGGCATTAACATATTTCATCTACTCCTACATCACATAATTCAAAGAAATATGCAATAATTATCCAAGATATAGCCATGGAGTTCCAATTTCGATATGAATGTTTAATGATAAATCATTTATTGACTGATGTATACATCACTACTAAAATAGTTAAGATAAAAAATTATTTTCTACCCGTAAGTAAAAAGATAGGAAAATCACCGTGTGGTTTACTAGCTACACTCACTGTTTCTACTTTTAGATCTTGAAACCCTACTTTTTGAGCAATTTGTAAAAATGCCTCTTTTTCAAAACCAAAATGAAAAACTCCCGTATCATCTGTGTGAAAACTCCCATTTTCAGTTTCTAAATCAGCCAATCCTATCGTACCATTTTCACCTAACATATTGTAAAACTTTACAAAAAGATCTTCTATATCTTCTACATGATGGATTGTCATAGAGGAGATAATACCATCTATATTGCTAAGAAGATGATCATGTTTTTCTTTGGTTATATCAATTTCAAGTACTTTTAAGTCACATGCAAAATTTTCTATTTTTTCACTCAAAACAGCATTCATAGATGTAGACATATCCACAGCAGTAATATTTCCAACATACGGAGCAATCTCTTGAGTTAATAATCCTGTACCAGAACCAAAATCTAAAATATGCATATCTTTAGTATATGAAACCTCTTTAAGTATACCATCTGCTATATTTTGTACATTTGAAACTCGTTTTGCATTTTGTTCATACTCTTTTGCTTTATGTTCAAAAAAGTCTTTTTTTTCATTCATTGTTCAATCTCTTTTCATTTATTTATTATATTCATGATGATAACAAAAAGAAAATGAGTATTCGTTTAGATACATATTCACAAGTGTAACGGAAGCACTTCGGATAAACTGCACAGCAATAACTCCAACAATCAATCCCATTCCTCTTATAACTCTTTGATCATATCAGATATTTTAGATAATCCTATTTTTATTTTTTCTTCATTTGTATAGGTAAAATTAAATCTTATCTCATTTACTTTTGGATTTGTATCATAAAATTCACAACCAGGTACAAAAATAACATTATTTTTTAAACATTTTTGTACTAAAGTAGATGTATTTATATTTTCTAGTTTTCCATAGATAAACATTCCACCTTTTGGCTCACTATATTGAAACTCTGGAAGATATAAATCAAGATATTTTTTAAATAAAAGCATTTTATTTTTATACTCTGTGCGTAAAGTATTTAAATGATTTGCATACCCATTTTTATCATTTAAATAGTCATTTAAAATATATTGAGATAATCCATTTGTATGTAAATCCATAGCTTCTTTATACGATATAAGAGGATTTAAAAGTTTCTCATCTGCTCGTATCCACCCTATTCTAAGACTTGGAGCTAATGTTTTGGAAAAACTTCCTAAATGAAAACTATTATTCTCCAACGATGAACTCATAGATCTGTTTTTACTTTCAAAATAAAGTTTAGAATAAGGGGAGTCTTCGATTAGAATACCATTATTTTTTTTGATAATAGAGATGATTTGTTCTCTCTTCTCTTGGCTATATGTTATCCCTGTAGGATTTTGAAAGTCAGGTATAAGATATGAAAATTTAGTATCTTTAAAACTTTTTATAAATTTATCTATATTTATACCATCCTTTTCAATGTTTATAGGGGTTTGTTTTAAATTATTGAGATTAAAGATATTCATAGCACCTAAATATGATGGTGCTTCTACTGTTATCAATTTTCCATGATTATATCGTGAGATTATATCTAGTGCTTGTTGTGAACCTGAGGTAATCATAATATTTGATGCTTTTGTGTCAAAACCATCCTCACAATACATTTGTGCGATTTTTTCTTTTAGTTCATCTATCCCCGTTGATTTTGTATATTGTAAGGTATTTTGATGATTCAATACTCTATTGGCTGACTCTTGTAATTTCTTATTTGGAAAAAGTTTTTCATCAGGTAAACCTCCTGCAAATGAGATCGTTTTATCTGTCGTATGTTCTAGTATTTCTCTTATAAATGATCTTTTCATTCCACCTCCTTTATTTTGTACAATAATAGCACTTCATGATATTTTAGTCTGCACTATTAGTGTCTATATAGTTATCTATTTTTGCTAATATTATTATCTTTAATTGTTAGCTTTATGTTCTATTTGTGATATAATTAAAATCAAGGATCATTTTATGCATAAAAAAGAAACAAACCTTTTACATAGTACATTAGCAAATAATATGATGAACTATATTATCAATAATATTGATACCGATATAAATATCGATGAGATTGCAAAAGATTTTGGTATAAACAAATTTCATTTTCATCGTATATTTAAAGAACAAATGGGTACAAATATCTATGAAACCATCAAATCTATAAGATTACAAAAAGCATCAAACCTTCTCATAACCAATAAATATTCAACCATAACAGAAGTAGCCAATATATGTGGATATAGTTCTCAAACATCATTTATAAGAGCATTTAAAGCGCGTTTTGAACAGACTCCAAAACTTTGGAGAAATGGAGGGTATAAAGAGTACTCAAATAATATATTAAGTAGTTCTCAATCAGCAAGATTATCAAAAGTAAATTTTTCACATCTTGAAGCAAAAATTATCAAAACCAAAAAGAAAAAAGTATACTACATTAGACAAAAAGGATATAACCAAAAAGCAACCCAAATTTGGCAAAAACTAATGGCATGGGTTTATACCAATGATATAAAAAACTATGAACAAATAGCTATATATCATGACAATCCTATCATTACACCACTTGAAGATTGTTATTATGTCGCATGCATTGCAGTAGATGAAAATAAAAAATTAGAAAACACTAACTTGCCACACTTTGATATACATAGTATTTTATGTGCAACATTTGAAGTAGAAGGTAAATTTGGTGATATACTCAAACTTATCCAATGGGTGTATCATCATTGGCTACCAAAAAGTGGTTTTGAGACAAGCACTTTTCCATCCTACTCTATTTTTGAAAAAAACCATTTTTTAAATGATGATGGAAAGTTTAAGATAAAGTATTTTGTGCCTGTAAGGTATCTGTAATAGTCATAGTTTTAGTTGTAAGACTAATTATATTATTGTGTACTAAATACCTAAAATGAAGTTTTGTATCACAAACTTTTTCTTGGTCTTCAACTCTTAGATAAAAACCCCAATAACAACTTTTATAGCTAATAAAGACAACAATACTTTTAATATCATCACAAACTTTTTACCATCTATTTTATCTCGTAGTTTTGTCCCTGCATAACTCCCTGCAACTGCTCCTATAATCATAGCACACAAGATACCAATATACTCAAAAAATACAAAACCAAAAAACATAAAAGCAAATACTTTTAAAATATGGGTGATACTCATCAAAGCAGCCCCCGTAGCTACTACTTTATCTTTATCTTCATAATCTTTTAAGAGCAATGTCATACTTAATGGTCCAGTAGCACCTACAACTATAGACAAACCAGATTGTAAAAATCCAATGAGATAATAGTTTTCATATTTTTTAATCTTATCATTAAATTTTTGTGACCATAAAGACAATAAAATATATATTCCTATAAATAAAGGGACATATTCCAAAGATATCATGGAGATAATACCTGCAAAAAGTGCCACACCTACGAGTGAGCCTATGAGAAATTTGGGTACTACCTCATATTGGATATCTTTGTGTCCAAAAAAAGCTCTTGAAAAGTTGCTCGACATTTGTGTGAGACCATGTACTGGTATAAGGGCATTGAGTGGGAGAAAAGAGGGAAGTATGGCTATAAGTATCATCCCTCCCCCTATACCAACAACACCTGCAATGGTCGAAGTACAAAATGTAAGTAAACCCAATAATAATTCTGTCATATAACATATCCTCAAATAATAGTTTTTCTTTTTAAAATACCCAATAAAAGCTTATTTATCAAAAAAATTGTTATAATTTGAAAAAATTGAGACACAAGGTTAAAAAATGAAGACATATAAATTTATCTCATGGAATGTGAACGGTATACGAGCAGTTGAGAAAAAAGAGGCTCTAAAATGGATAGATGAGGACACGGTTAATATTTTAGGACTACAAGAGATAAAAGCAGAAGAAGATCAAATCCCTGCGACTATTTTTGAAAAAGAATTTGCATTTAAACATATCAATCCATGTAGTATCAAAGGGCGTTCAGGAACGGCACTTTATAGTGATATAGAACCATTCTTTTACGATAATACAAGAGTTGTAGATATTTTAGATGAAGGGAGGATTAATGAAGCACATTTTAACTTCGGAGATAAAAAAATAGCTTATTTTAATGTTTATTTTCCAAATGGTCAAAGCAAAGAGGAACGACTTGTATATAAAATGGAATTTTATGATAGATTTTTAGAACACTGTGAAAATCTTAAAAAAGAGGGATTTTCTATTATAGTTTGTGGTGATGTCAATACTGCTCATCATCCTATTGATCTCGCACGACCAAAAGCAAATGAAAAAAAATCTGGATTTTTACCAATGGAGAGGGAATGGATGGATAAATTGATTGCTTGTGGATATGTAGATACTTTACGACATATTAAAGGTGATGAAAAAGAGTTATATAGCTGGTGGTCTTATCGAGCGAATGCACGAGCGAATAATGTAGGCTGGAGAATTGATTATTTTTATGTGAGTGAAGACTTAAAAGATAATATTAAAGATGCGTATATTATGAATGACTATATGGGAAGTGACCATTGTCCTATTGCTTTAGAAATAGAGTTATAATAAATATTCAAATGAACTAAAAATGAATTTTTTTAGTTCATTTTAGATTTCACATTTTATACTATGGGTGGAACACTTTTCATAAATAGCATTTGTTTGCTCTTTAAACTCACCATTCTTTTCAAACATTATCATAGGTGGTAAAATTTTTAGAAGAGATTTAGAGGCACTTCTTGCATACACCATTACTAAGCTAGCTTCTTTTATTTCATTTGGATGAATGAATTGAATAGTTTCCATATTTAGGTTGGTATCTCTTATATATTCTACGATTTTATCTAACTGTTTCGCATCATAACAAAAGAAAAACTTTCCATTTTGTTTGAGTATTTTTGCAGTTTTAGTGATAAATTTATCTAAAGGCATACTATCACTGTATCGTGCTATTTTCAAAGATTCATTTTCACTTTTTATTACATTACTATGGTAGAAGGGTGGATTTGAAACAACATAGTCAAACTCTTTATCAAAAGAATAGTCCAAAATATTTTCTTTATAAAGCGTATTTTGTATACCATTTACTTCAGAATTTTTTTGTGTTAAAAATTGAAAACTTTCTTGAATTTCACATTGGTTTAGGTTGAGTTTTGTATAATCACGAGCCACTAAAAGTCCCAATATACCACTCCCACTGCCGATATCTAAAAGTTCTCCTTTTATATTTTTATATTTTTCAAGGTTTTTACAAATGAAGTTATATAAAAAATGGGTATCGCTATTGTAGCAATACCCATTTTGTGGTTGATAAAGAGTAAGTGTTTTAGACTTAGTGTAGGTCGGCATTAAGTTTAACTTCTCTTGTTGATCTCATAGCGATAACTTGACCAGTAACAGAATTTTGTCTAAAATGTACACCATTTACACCTAAAAAGTCCATACCTCTCATAAGTACTTTGATCTCTTTTTCTGGATTTGCTTGGGCAATAGCTGCAACAGATTTTTCAGAAAGAGTAATTTTTGTACCTGGTAAGATAGTAACACCAGCATCTAAGATACAAGAGTCACCAATAGCAGTACCAGTACAAGAGTTCGCACCTAATAATGTATTTTCACCAATAGAAACAGGAACACCATCTGTACCAGAAAGTACACCAAGGATAGAAGCACCACCACCAACATCAGAACCAGCTCCAACGATAGCAGAAGAAGAGATTCTCCCCTCAACCATTACAGAACCTTCAGTTCCTGCATTAAAGTTGATGTAAGAAGCACCAGGCATAACAGTAGTTCCAGCTGCTAATTGCGCACCAAATCTAACTTTTGATGTTTCTAAGATTCTTGTGTTGTTAGCAGGGATAACATGTTGTAAAAATCGAGGAAATTTATCAACAGCATCAATATTAGGATATTTACCAGTTAATTTAAGTGTTAGTTCATTTGCTCTTAACCAATCTAACTCAATAGGGTTGTTTCCTTTCCAAGCTACATTGTGTAATTGTCCAAAAATACCATTTAAATTTAGACTTCTTAAAGGTGCTTTTCCTGTAGAAAGAGCATATAGTTTTAAGTAAGCAGCTTCAACACTTAAAGCATTTTCATCTTCAAAGATAAATACTACTTTAAAATCATCAGCAGAAAGTCCAAGCTCTCTAGGTAATGCAGAAAGTGTTAATATAAGTTGTACATTTTTATGAGCATCACCTTCAGCTTCTTCGATATAAGGATTGAAACATTTGATACAATTTGCAACAAATTCATCAGTGATATCTAAAACAACTTCACTTTTAGTAGTATCAACAGTTACTCCAGCTTCTTTAAATGCATCCATAAATACAGCTGCACTCCCAAAATTTTCATTCCAGTTTACTACGGGATAGGTAGCTTGGAGTACTTTATCTTTATTAAGTTGTCCTCTATCTATTCGTGCTATTCCAAATCCGATTGGGTTTTTGTACCAGTCTTGTGATTGGATCTCTGTCACTTTTGCTTTAAATTCTTCTTGTGTTTCTAACATATTATTGTTCCTATTGTGTGTATTTTACGGATTATAGCCAAAGTGCTATAAATTGTTTCTAATGTAAAAAATTACCTATAAATTTAAAAGATATTTTTATCTCTATATCTTTATGTCATCTTTCCCAACAAATTTCTTTTCATTAGCATTGTTTACTATTGTTTTTGATATAGTTTGTGTTTGTAATGCAATATCTTTTGTGTTGTTTGCTATACTTGCATTTTGTTGTGTTTGTATATCTAGTTCCGCTATGGCACCATTTATCTGTTCTATACCTGCAAATTGCTCTTTGGAAGCATTTTCAACATCTTGAATTAAATTAAGTGTATTTGAGATACTTTCATTTAAAGAGGTATAACCATGTATCATCTCATCAGCAATGCTTTTTCCACTATTTGCTTTATTAGTTGCATGTTCAACAAGTGTTTTAATCTCATTTGCCGCTTCGGAACTTCTTGAAGCAAGATTTCTAACTTCTTGTGCAACAACAGCAAAACCTTTTCCCGCTTCTCCTGCGGTAGCAGCTTCAACAGCTGCATTAAGAGATAAAATATTTGTTTGAAATGAGATCTGATCAATAACAGATATTGCATCATTTATAGCAGTTACTTCAACATTGATTTCATCCATAGCAGAAGTTGTTTTTTTTGCCAATATTTGACCTGTATTGACTGATTTTGTTACATCATTTGCATGACTTGCCATCTCTATTACATTGTTTGTAGTATTTGATATATTACTTGTAATCTCTTCAAGTGCTGCAGCAGTTTCTTCGAGAGATGCAGCTGCTTGATGTGATGAATTACTTAATGATTCAACATTAGAAAACAGAGTGTCTGAGCTTTGCTCAAGAGTGAGTCCATTTGTTTTATTTTCTACTAACATCTTATTTATAATATCTGCTAGTGCATTCAATCCCTGACCTGTTTTTCCTTTACAATTTTCAATACGATAAGTAAAATCAAGTTTTTGATAATGTTCTAAAGCAGCTTGTATTTTATTTATATCAGAACAAACTTTAGATGAAAGAATCTCAAGCATTTGGTTCAGTAGCTTTTTGAGTTCCTCTAAACTTTGATTTGAAGTTGTTTTTGATAGAGTTTGCTTGAGTAGTCCACTATTTACTTTTGAAACCACATCTTTGACCTCTTCAATTAACTGTGCATCTTCCTCAATGAGTCGTGAAATTTTTGCTATATTCTCATTGACAATACTAGCCATTAGTCCAAACTCATTTTTTGAAGATGTATCTAATAATTGAACGGTAGTTTTTTCTTTATTGAGATATTGAAAGAAATCCAAAAGTCCTATTTGGAATCTATTTAATGACTCTACAATTTGTTTGGATATAATAGAAAGAACTGTTATAATAATAACAATAAGTAAAATACCAAGAATTAATATGGCATTTTCTGTATACGCTAATTCATCATGTATTTTCATTGTTGCAGTTTTTGCTTCTTTTGAATGTTCATCGATCCAAATATCTAAACTAGTAGTCAATTTATTTGCAAAAGGATCTAATTCTTCCATCATTAAATTACCAGCATCTGTGCCTTGATTTATATAGGTATTTGCCATTTTTTGACCAATTTTGTAAAATTGTAAAAAATTAGATCTAAATTCTTTTATACTATTTACCATTTTTGGTTCATTAAGTGCTAAATGATCGCTAATTAATTTATCAAGAACTCTATTCCCATCTTGAAAATATTTTTTTGCTTCATCAAATCCTGCTTTTGTTCTAGTAGCAGAAACATCTGTTAGGCATTGTTGTACTTGGATCACATCCGTTTTTAAGGTCAAAAAATTTAAAAGATGTGGCATGATCTCAACCTCTTTTTCTTCGACATGTCCTCGTATCTTATTCGTTTGCATATAATTCACTATAACTGAACTACTTACTAGTATAAAGAGAGAAGCTCCTAATATCAATAACATTTGTTTGATTTTGAAATTACTTAACATATTTACCTTTGCTTAATTTTTTTTGAGTCTATTATATCATAAAAGTGCTTATAATTTTATTATCAAAAAATGATGATATAATAGTGAAAATATAAAAGGAGAGCGTAATCATGGATAATATACTTGTAGTGATATTTTTGGCTATTTTTATCGCAACGGTTTTAAATATAGTCTTAAAAAAATTTGGTGTATCTCATATCATTGGATATATCCTTTCAGGTACAATTGTAAGTTATCTGTTCAATTTTAATGGAGCAAGTTTAGTTACTTTGGATCTCATAGCTGAGTTTGGTATCGTTTTTTTGATGTTTACGATTGGGCTTGAGCTTAATTTTGAGAAAATCAAAAAGATGAAAGAACTTCTTTTTGTCAATGGTTTTTTACAAGTATTTTTGAGTACTTTTGTTATTTTTATCCTTGCATACTTTGTATTTTCACTTTCTGTGACAGTATCTTTGATCGTTTCATTGGCTTTTTCTCTCTCCTCAACAGCTATTGTACTCACCTATTTAAAAGACTCAAAAGATATATACACCCCTTATGGTGAACGCTCTGTGGGGATACTTATTTTTCAAGATTTAGCGGTGATTCCTATCTTACTTTTGATCACTTTTTTGACAAATGATACTTTGTCTGTGTCAGAAATACTTTTACAAACACTTTTGTCAGCACTTTTTATTGTGATTTTTATGTTTACAATTGGAAAAAGAATAGTCAAATTATTATTAAGCTTCTCTGCAAAAACACAAGTAGAAGAGTTGTTTTTGGGTTCTGTTTTTTCTATTGTTATTGGCGCTTCATTGTTGGCTCATGAAGTAGGCTTCACTTACTCTTTAGGAGCATTTATAGCAGGTGTGATTATAGCAGATACAGGATATAGTGTAAAAGTAGAATCAGATATTATCACCTACAAAGACCTTTTACTCGGTAGCTTCTTTTTTAGTGTGGGAACTAAAATAGATGCTCTGTATTTTATCTCAAATATTCATACTATATTTGCACTTTTAGTAGCTGTTATGCTTATAAAAGCTCTTGTAATATATTTTATTATTAGGCGAAAATCAGGCAAAAGTGTCTCAATAAAAACAGCCATCTCTCTAGCACAAATAGGAGAGTTTTCTTTTGCTATATTTGCTTTGGCATTTACTTATGAGCTTATTCCCAACGAACTTGCAAGTTTTTTGATACTTATTACAGTATTATCAATGATAGTAACTCCATTTATAGTAAATAAGATCTACAAAATAGCTTCTATTTTTGTGACAGAATTTTATGAGTCAGATAAAATCTCCCCTATTAAAGCAAAAAATCATGTTATACTTGTAGGATTTTCAACATTAGGAAGAGTAGTAGCTCATGATTTGACTCTTGAAAATATTGATTTTGTTATTATCTCTGATAATCTAAAACATGTTTTATTAGCAAAAAAATTAGGCTACAAAGCATACTTTGGGCATCTTGATAAAAAGCCTGTTTTGGAATCTTTGAAAGTGGAAGAATCTTCAAGTATTATTTTGACAACCAATAAAGCCTTACAAAAAAGAGTTATCTCTCAAGCTGTGTTAGATTTTTATCCTGAGGCACATATCATTGTCAAAATAGATTCCGTAGGAGAAAAAAAGCATCTCAAAGATTTGCATATTATAGATTTTGTGGATACACATCATGAAGTGTCTCATTTATTGGTAAATCATGCAAAAGTGAGAATGGGAAATTACAAAATGTAAGTTAAAAATAGATTGTATTGAAATAATTGAGAACTTACGAAAATAAAAATTAGGAGATAAAAATGTACGATTTTACAACATCAACCAACAGAGAAAATACAAATGCAGAAAAATACACCGCACGAAAAGAACTTTTTGGTACGGAAGATATTTTACCTATATGGGTTGCTGATATGGATATCGATACACCCTCTTTTGTGTTGAAAGATATTCAAAAACGACTCACTCATCCTATTTTGGGATATGAAATAGTCCCAAAGAGTGCTTTTCAAGCTCAGATAAATTGGATGAAAAATATTCATAATGTAAAGTTTGAACTCAATGATATGATTTATTCGCATTCAGTCGTAGCAAGTATAAATGTAGCTATTGAAGCTTTTACAAATGAAGGTGATAATATCATCGTACAAACGCCTGTGTATCCTCCATTTTTTCAAAGTGTTAAAAGACACAATAGAGAAGTGTTAGAAAATAAATTAACCCTAAAAGAAAATGGTAAGTATGGTTTTGATTTAGAGGATTTAAAATCTCAAATAAATGACAAAACTAAACTTATTTTACTTTGTTCACCTCATAATCCAGTAGGTCGTGTATGGAAAAAAGAAGAATTAACAGCATTACTTGAAATTTGTATACAAAATAATATTGTTGTTTTTGCAGATGAGATACATTCTGATTTAATTTTTGAGGGTAATAAACATATCTCTTTCTCCTCATTAAATACAGAAGCAAAAAATATTTGTGTCACCGCCATTGGAGTAGGAAAATCATTTAATTTAGCAGGAATTGCTATGAGTAGTGTCGCTATTTCAAATAAAATTTTAAAAGAAAAGTTTTTGGAAGTGTATAAAAAACACCACTTTGCTGATGGTTCTGTAATTTCTCATGTAGCCTTTGAAAGTGCCTATACACATGGAAAACAATGGATCAATGACTTAAAAGTACATCTTTATCAAAATTATATAATGTTACAATCTCTTTGTGAGAAATATCCCAATCAATTAAAATTGACTCCTATCGAAGCTACATATTTAGCATGGATAGATTGTAGAGGGATGAATCTTGATAATAAACAACTTAAAGATTTTTTCATAAAAGAGGCAAAATTAGGACTCAATCCTGGGCTTAGTTTTGGTGAAAATGGTGCAGGTTTTATACGACTTAATTTTGCTATTTCTACTAAAATGATGCAAGAAGTGATACAAAGGCTAGACAAAGCACTTCAAAATAAAATTAGTTTTGCTATTGAAGATAAATGTTAATTTAATAATTGATTAGACAACTAGATAAAGGCTAAAAAAAGCAAGATTATTACTCTTCTTTTAAGCCTTTTCTCATAGCCTCTATTAAGTCTTTATCGGCTTTTACGCCAGTAAATAGTTCAAATGCTAAAACCCCTTGATACAAAAGCATATCTTCGCCATCTTTAAATTGAAGACCATTTTGTTCTGCTTTTTGTAAAAACGGTGTCATTTTTCCGTAGATACAGTCCATCGCATAGGTGGAATTATTCAGAATATCTTCGAGCATATCTAAAGGTGTTGGATAATTTTCATCTTTGAGTCCTGCACTTGTGGAGTTGACAACAAGATCATAATCTTCACAAATAAAATCATCCCAACTATGTACAGTACATCCTAAAGTATTGAAAAACTCTAGTTTATTTGTACTTCTATTAAGTACTGTTGTATCTATTCCTATCTCTTGTAATGCAACTGCTATTGCTTTTGCAGTACCTCCTGCACCTAAAATAAGAATATTTTTTAGAGTTCCAAACTCTTCGATAGCTTTTAGAAACCCTGGGGCATCTGTATTGTATGCAAATATTTTGCCATCTTTGTTGATGTAGGTATTTACAGCACCGATTTTTTGAGCTATACCTTCTACTAAATCAGCTTTTTTAAAGGCTATCTCTTTATGAGGTACGGTAATATTTGCTCCAGTAATATTTTTTTCAAGAAAATGTTTTGTTAAATCTTCTGGATTTTCTATCTGAGTTTTATTGTAGTTACCGTTGAAATGTAAGTGAACAAAACCTCTGTTGTGCATTTGGGGTGATTTTGAATGAGCGACTGGATTGCCATATATTGTAAAGTTTTTCATGAGTAGCCTTGCTGAAAATTTTGATGATTATACATCAATTTTCTTTAATTATTCTCATATATAATTTAATATTTTTTTCGTTATAATGAGAAATGAATAAAAATAATTTTAGTACACTGAAAATATCAGATAAGAATAGAGAAAATTTACATTCTCTTGGATTTACACAAATGACACCTATACAAGAAAAAAGTTTACCATCTATTTTAGATGGTAAAGATGTCATAGCAAAAGCAAAAACAGGAAGTGGAAAAACCGTTTCTTTTGGACTAGGGGTTTTAAACAATTTAGATATGTCACGATTTAGAATACAATCTATCATCTTATGTCCCACAAGAGAATTGGCAGGTCAAGTTGCAAAAACACTCAAAGATTTAGCACGATTTGAACACAATATCAAAATATTGACACTTACAGGTGGTGTACCACACAAACCACAAGTACATTCACTTTCACATCAAGCACATATATTAGTGGGAACTCCTGGGCGTATTTTAAAACATCTTCAGGAGGAAAACTTTTCGGCTGATGAGATAAATACTTTGGTTTTGGATGAAGCGGATAGAATGCTTGATATGGGTTTTAGTGAGGATATCAATCTTATTATAGATTTTTTACCTCAAAAAAGACAAACAATGCTTTTTTCGGCAACTTATCCAGATACTATAGAAACACTTTCAAAATCAATACTTCAAAATCCCTTAAAAATTGAAGTAGAATCAACACACAATGAAAACATCATAACTCAAAAATTTTATGAAGTGCAACCACAACAAAAATCTGCGTTAGTAACGAAACTTTTTGAAAAAAATCAAAAAAGTGTGATTATATTTTGTAATACAAAAGTGCAGTGTAATGAGCTTGCTGATTATTTAGAAGAGATTGAGATAGAGCCTTTAGTGTTGCATAGCGATTTGGATCAAAAGGATAGAGATGAAACACTTATTTTATTTTCAAATAAAAGTTATCCTGTTTTAATAGCTACAGATGTTGCTTCAAGAGGTTTGGATATCGAAGATGTTGATTTGGTTATCAATTATGATTTGCCTTTTGATTTTGAAGTATATACACATAGAATAGGACGAACA